>Ga0115567_10004294_pt1 | contig 13939 bp, 12 predicted proteins | sample COGITO_mtgs_1204_2_FD_88679 | JGI IMG/M metagenome (GOLD analysis project Ga0115567, IMG submission 88679) | Pelagic marine microbial communities from North Sea - COGITO_mtgs_120412 | ecosystem: Environmental > Aquatic > Marine > Epipelagic | place: Germany:Helgoland, sampling site Kabeltonne...
ACATGGAATGCGATCCGGCTTACCTCGCCACGCTGTGCCACGGAGAGCAGTTGCCCGACCCCGGATCCTGGCTTGGCGATTCGGTGCCGGTGATGATCGCCGGTACGGAGGAGCGCTACATGGCCCTCGCGGTCGACGACGTGGCGGAGGCTCTCGAGCTGGTGATTCGCTCACTAGGCGCACAGTTTTCACAGGTCCCTGGGGTCGCCGGTGGGGCGACCACATCCGATGGACAGGCGATTGTGGCGTTGGATCTCAATGCCCTGGTGCGCAGCTATGCCGCCAGCGATGTGTCCACGGTGACTTTCGAGCGTGAAACGAATGAGCGCATGTTGGTATTGGTAGTGGATGACTCGCGCACCCAGCGTATGGTGGCAACCAGCCAGTTCGATACCCTGGGTGTGGAAACTGTGAGAGCCGAAAACGGCATGGTGGCGATCGATATGCTAAATACCACTCACCGTCTGCCTGATGTGGTTTTGCTGGACGTCGAAATGCCAGTAAAAGACGGTATTCAGACGCTGCGGGAGATCCGCAGATCAGCGCGCTACAAGCACCTGCCCGTCATAATGGTCACCTCGCGTACCGGGCCCAAGCACCGCGCGCTGGCGCAGGAAGCGGGTTGTAACGGGTACATGGGCAAACCCTTTAATTTCCCGGTACTGGTCGAGCAGATCGTACAGCTAACCGGCCACGAATTGCAGGTCAACTGAGATAGATTCATGAGTGACAAAAGCGCCCGAAGCTGCCTCACCCTGCCCTGTTCTGCGGAAGAAATCTGGGCGGTCCCCAAGAACTGTCTGGCGGAAATCATTACGCTGTACGGTGTAGATGAACAACCACCAGCACAAATTTCCTGGCGGGGCCACGATGTCGCGGTGTTGGATATGGACGACAGCAGGGAAACACGCTGGCGCGATCAGCGCGCAGCCACGGGCCTGGTGGCTATACTGCTGGGTATTGACGGTCTGGATTGTCGTTACCTCGGGGTCGCCTTGCGCGGTCAGGGACTGGGGTTGCACGAGATACCCGATGCAGACATGGAAGATTGCCCGCAGTTGGCTCTGCCGAGGTCGGCGGGCGCGTTCCGCTGGAATAACGTGACGTACCAGGTGCCCGATCTGTTGGCGATACAAAAAAATATTGCGCTGGATCGACCGCTGACGGAGGCTTCCGAAGCGTCGGAGTACCAGTCGGCCTGACTGGCGGGACTTGCGTGGGCCCTCCCGCAAACGAGGACATAAAAGCAGTGACTTCAGTACACCTTGATCAACTGGTCGAGCGGATCGACCAGGCTTTTGGCAGCGACATGCCATTTACCGAGCGCGTCCTTTCCGAAGGGGATATCGCCACATTAAACCGGATCTTTTCCGACAGCGGCTATCAGCGCTATCTGCAGGACCAGGTGAACAGGCAGATCATAAGAGACTACCTCGCCAATGCCGTGGTGCTGGATCTGATTGACGAAGTGACGCTCGGTGCAATAACACGGCAGGTGGCCACGACCGAGGGCCGCTCCGCACTGTCCTTGCATATGCTGATGAGTTCGGTCGAACAGGCCAACGACCTGCCGGTGGGCGCCGACCCGGAGCCTCTGAAGCCCTTGCGCGACAAAGCCGGTGCCTCCTCTCACCTGAACCTGATACGAAACTAGCAGCTGCAGAGACTGTCGCCTGCTGTAAAAAAATGGCAGGCATTCCAGGCAATCGGGCCCCAAAAATCTTGCTGCTGAAAAAAAAAGGCAAAAAAAAGCCAGCGTCAGTAAATCTCCTGTTTCCATCTGTGTTATTTCATTGTCAAGCGATATCCACCTGCTTATAAAGGTTGTCCGCACGCGATAAATGGCGGGCCGGTGACGGGTCACCCAAGCGGTGACTCCCTCAGTGAAGCGATAATTACAGGCAGAAAAATTGAATCAGGGGATAGAGCAATGTTGACAATCACACCTACGGCTGCCCTCGATGGCAAGCCCGCTGTCGAACTGGAAGTGTTTGCGGTTATTGAAGGAAAGAAGGTGTTCCTGCCGCCCGAAGCAAAATACGTAATGCAGGACCGCAGAGGACTGTGGTTCTACAGCAACCGTAAACCCCGAACCTCAGAAGGTGACTGGACGCCGAACAAAACCAGCATTGCCTGCCGCACGGATACCGGCTTTGTCAGGGTGCTGAAAACCGATACCCGGGTGCCTTGGCTGGATACCTGTCAGCGTACTATCCGTATGTTGGCCAATGAAAGCGGCCGGCGGCCGGCGGACACAGACTAGACAGCTGCCCTACTTGAGCCGCGCCCGGTCGCGGTGGTGCTCAACCCACCGCAGCGTGTTCCGGGTGCCTGGCAAATTCGCACCAACGACCCAGCTCGTCGCCGTTTTGCAGCAGGATATCCACGATTTCGTTGCTTAACCTGGCGTACGCCTCCTGCCACACCGACAGGTGTACCACCATGGCACAGCGCTGTCGCAACGGCATGGTACGGGGCAGATCCAGTGGGTTCATCTGCAGGCTTTTAAATCCGTGCCGCAACACTTGCGATACCACCTCGTCGTTTTTGTTGTCGCGCAACTCACCCTCAAAACGACGCAGCGGCATGGCCAGGCGATGGCGTTGGGGGAAATCGGGGTCGGTGATTATGTTGTGGATCCAGATCGGCAGTTGTTCCATCAACACTGCCCGCAGTGATGCCGATTCCTGTCCAGCAAGCTCACCAGTGGGCGCTTCGGGTACAACCCGGCACATGGTCAGTTCTTCCCGGCTGTTGTAACCGTAGGAACGGAAGCTGTTGATTCTGGCGCCAACCAGTGCTGTGTGGGTCAGTTGAAAGTCAGACATTTATTGTTACTCCGTCAGTACGAAGTTCACTGGTACCGGAATTATCAGTTGTTCACCATCGCCGTATTCGGCCAGGGCTACGTGGTCCAACGGATCGCCGAGAGGATTGTCAAAAGCCGTGTTGGCCGCTTTCAGGGCCGCCTTGTCCAGCATGCTGTGGCCGGAAGAGCGGGCTACCGCAACTTCCAGCAGTTCGCCCTGCGAGTCAAGAGTGATATCGAGTTCCAGCTGGCCCTGAATGTCGCGGCGAATCGCCGCGCGGGGATAGCGAATCCGGGTATTGACCATGCGAAATACCATGGAGTTGAATGCGGCCAGGCGCTGTGAGTATTCAATGACGCTCAATCCCTGGATATTGTCCGGGTGTTCGGGCTCCCTCTCACTGGCAAGAGCCTCAGCAGGTCGCTTGTCGTCACGCATCTCCGGCTTGATATTGGCAGTGGCGATGGCTGGGGTCGTGGCCACGAGCTCTTCTTGAATCGCGCCAGTGCCAGTGCCAGTGCCAGCGACCGCGGACACCGCCGCCGCAGGCATGGGCGATGGGCTGTGTGGTGTGACGTTAGCGGCGGGGGCTGGCGACGGCGAGATTTCCGCCACCACCGGTTGCGTTTGCGCGGTGGTGGTGTTCTGTTGTTGGGGAGCGGGTAGAGCGGGTTCTGGTGCTGGGTCGGCCGCGGGTTCGGTGCTGGCCACCACCGCGGGCTGCTCCGGCTCAGCGGCTTTTCCGGCCCAGGCCCTGACGGCGGCGATCCGCTCTGCGCTGGGCGTGTAAGCACCGTAGTCAGCGCGCAAGCCCACCGCTATATCCATGGCCAGCAGACTATTGCGAAACGCGGTTGAAGCGCCGCGCTCGCCTACCCAACCTGACAGAAAGTAATTGAACACCCCGTCGGCACTGGTGCGGGTCAATTCCTGGCCGTTCGCTGTGGCAATAGTCTGGCCCTGCCCGTTGTCCCGCACACCGAAGCTGTCGCTGGTATAAAGGCTTCCCTGTACGGCCGACATGATACCGTTGGCGAAGTCGACAATATCGGGTGGTGGCGGTACATCATTCGCAACTTCAGCCTGCAGTAAGATCCCGCCCAGAATGCTGCGAATGCTGGTCCGCCGCGCGACGATGCGAAATTCCATCTCGCGCGCGCCCGCAGTGGTCACAATGTCGGCCGGAGAGGCCAGCGGCCTCTCTGCACGCATTGCCCCGAGATAGATATCGCGACCGGTTTCGCGGTGCATCGCCAGTCCGATCAGCTCCAGGTCCTGACCCCAGGTCAGTGCAGATGGCAGCATGCCGGTCAATGCAGAAAGGAGCCCCAATGCCAGAAACCACTGTTTGGTTTGTCGTTTCATAGAATTCGCGGTTGCTTGTGTTTTCGTCTCCAGTAGCTTTGCAAACCGCCGGGCCTATAGGCAACTAAAAACCGGAGAAAACTCCAGAAGTGGGGCTTTTCTCAATCGGGGTCAGGATCGTTGCGTGATGGGCTGCTGTGCCCGCACCTCGCCACGGCGAAGGTGCGGTAAAGGAAGGACCTCAGTCTGAGCTCTGCGCTAAAACCGAGGCTTGGTTTCAGCTGGTATCTCTCTCAGACGCTTGAGCCCTGTCTGATGGAGTGGGTGTTCCAGTGCCCCCCGAGCCTTGCGTATTGTTGATCGCCTGGTTCTGTATCACTGCCGATGGAGACTCCTCCTCCATCAGCAAGCGGTCCTGCTCCAACTCCTGATGCAACGGCCCCAGATCAGGCATGGTTCGGTTGGCACTGTTGGACAGCTGGCCGAAGCGCTCGACCTTGCCGTGCAGGCCCTGCTTGCCGACCAGCGCCTTCACCGCGTCGTTGAAGTGGTTGCCTGCGCTGCCAAGAGTATTACCCAGCCGGTACAGTCGCTCTGCCAACAGACATACCTGATTGTAAATATCGCCGGCCCTGGAACTGATCTCACGCGCCTCGCGATTGCTGTTCTCCACCATCCACAGGTTGGCGACGGTGCGCATTACCGGCATTAGCGTGGTGTGCGAGACCAGGATGACACCTTTCTGGAAACCGTAATTGAACAGCTCCCGATTGTGTTTCATCGCCTCGATATAAGCTGGCTCGATGGGCATGAACATCAACACAAAATCGGGGCTGATCAACTGGGGCAAATTGGCGTAATCCTTGCCGGACAGATCATCAATATGCTGTTTGACCGCGCGGCTGTGAGCGGTCAGTGCAGCGGCTCTGGTCGCGTCGTCATCAGCTGCTACAGCGCGATTGTAGTCGGCCAGCGAAACCTTGCTGTCGATGACCATGTGTTTGCCGTCCGGCAGCAGAATCAGAAAGTCAGGCAGTTTGCGTTTGCCCTGTTCGTCGCGGAACGCCGGTTGTGCCTGGTAGTGCTCTCCGGCTTCCAGGCCCGCCAGCTGCAGGCTGCGCTCGAGCTGCGCTTCACCCCAGTTGCCCGCGGTTTTGTTGTCACCCTGTAAAGCCGCGCTCAGGTTGCTGGCCTGCTCATTCATCTGCAGACCGACATCCAGGACTTTGCGCAGCTCTCCCTCGAGACTGACCTGACCTTTTATTGACTCGGTGTGTATACGGTCGATGCGCTGTTGAAAACCGGTAATTTGCTCGCGGAAAGGCTGTAGCAGTGTCTCCAGCGAATGGCGACTGGAGGAGGCAAACTGTTCGCTGCGATTTTCGAAGATCCGGTTGGCCAGATTTTCGAACTCGCGTTGCAACTGAGCTTTGTGTTCGCTGGCCCGACCCAGGTGTTCCCGGTGCTGTTGCTCTGTCTGGTGCAGCCGTTCCTGCAGACGGCTGTGCTCCTGTTGCAAGGTATGATGTTGCTGGCTCAGCCTGGACAGCTGCTCCGCCTGACGACGCCGTACTCGCTGTAGCCCGCGCAGGCGATACCAAAGAACCATGAAGGCCGTCAGGCACAGGCCCGCGGCCAGCCCGGCGGCGCCGGACAGCAGCAGCTGTTGAGAGAAGAGTTCAGACAATGCTTGAGCGAATTCCATAGTGCATCCAGATCCCGGGGCCAACAGTGTACTGCAGTGACTACCGGAGTGCTGTGCAGGGCCTCTGCACCTGTCGCCTGACGCAGTGGGTGTGGAGCGAGGCGCGGATCAGGCCCACACTGGTGGCGGCACTGCTTGTTATTGCGACGGGGGACAAGGTACCTGCTCAGTCAGCTCGGGCCCTGGCAATAATCGCCTCTGCAGCCCGGGCGAGGTCCGGGTATACCGGAATATCCGTGGGGTGCTCGATGCCACTTCTGAGGTGGGCGTCGCTCGACTGTAGCAGCGCTGCGGTCGCCTGGCCCTTGCCCGTGGTCACCAGGGCCGGGCGGCAGTTGCCAGCAACGGCTGCCTGGAGGTCTTTCAGGCTGTCGCCGACAAACCAGGCCCCGGCGAGCGGCGTCTCCAGCTCCCGCTCGATGGCGCGCAGCAGCCCGATACCGGGTTTGCGGCAGTCGCAATTGGCATCCGGGAGGTGGGGGCAGTAGGCAATACAGGCAATTGCACCACCTGCTTCGGCCACCAGGTTGCGCAGCTGTTCGTGAATCGCCTCGAGGTCTTCGAGTTCGAAATAACCCCGGCCGAGCCCCGACTGGTTGGTGGCAATGGCCACCTGGAACCCGGCGCGACTGAGGTCCGCGATGGCCTCGATACTGCCGGGGATCGACTGCCAGTCAGTGACCGAGCGAATGTAGTCATCGGAGTCGTGATTGATGACTCCGTCCCGATCCAGAATGAGCAATGACATCAGTAACTACTTACTTACAACCAGCTGCGAGATATCGGCCACCTGCAAAAACAGGGCCCGCAGACGCTGCAAGAGGTTGAGGCGATTGCTGCGCAAAGCCAGGTCCTCCGCGTTGACCATGACCCCGTCGAAAAAATCATCCACTGGCGTGCGCAAGCCCGCCAGAGTCGCCAGCGCATCGGTGTAGGCATCGGATCTGAGGTGCTCGGCGCTTCGTGCGCCCAGCGTGCTCATTTGTTTCGCCAACTCGATTTCCTGGGGCTCTACCAGTAAGTCAGTGCTTACTTCAGTAAAGACATGGTCGCTGTCGAGCTTGTCCAGGATGTTCGCCACCCGCTTGTTGGCAGCGGCCAGGGCGGTGGCTTCGGGCAGCTGGCGGAAGGCGTTGACGGCGTGGACCCGACGCTGGATATCCAGCGGCCGGCTGGGCTCTGTCGCTGCCACCGCGCGGAAGACTTCCACCGGAATCGACTCCTCCTCATACCAGGCACGGAAACGTTCCAGCATGTAGCCCAGGACTTGCTCACAGGTGTTGTCGGCGAGCAGGCCGTCAGGGTAGTGGGCGGCGGCCAGCGTCAGGCAGTCGCGCAGGTCCAGGTCCAGCTCCTTTTCCACCAGGATGCGCAGCACGGACAGCGAGGCCCGGCGCAGGGCAAAGGGGTCCTTGGAACCGGTGGGCGGCTGGCCAATGCCAAAAATGCCCACCAGGGTATCCAGCCGGTCGGCCAGGCCCAGCGCCGCCGCAGTCAGGTTGTCGGGCAACTGGTCGCCGGAGTAGCGCGGCCAATATTGCTGGGCCTGGGCCGCGGCCACGTCGGCGGCCTCGCCATCGTGAGCGGCGTAGTAGGAGCCGGCGATGCCCTGCATGTCGGGGAATTCCAGCACCATTTCGGTCACCAGGTCGGTTTTGCAGAGCAGGGCCGCCCGGGCGGCCTGCTGCGGGTCTCCGCCCATGCGCTCGGCCAGGGCAGCGGCGAGCTGCTGCATACGGCGGGATTTTTCCGCCACGGTGCCCAGTTGCTGCTGGAAGACGATTTTATCGAGTTGGGGCACACGGCTTTCGAGGCTGGATTTCTTATCCGTTTCGAAAAAGAACGCAGCGTCGGAAAGGCGCGGGCGAATGACCCGTTCGTTGCCGTCGATGACCTGAACCGGGTCCTCCGATTCGATATTGCTGATGGTAATGAAGTTTGGCAGCAACTGGCCGGCGGCGTCCACCAGGTGGAAGTACTTCTGGTGCTCCTTCATTGAGGACACCAGCGCCTCGGCGGGCACCGCCAGGAAACGCTGCTCGAAATTGCCGGTCAGGGCCACCGGCCACTCGACCAGGCCGGTCACTTCGTCCAGCAGGTCCGGGTCGATCACGGCGCTCGCTTTGAGTGCGCTGGCCTCCACTTCCACCTGCTCGCGGATCATCTGTTGGCGCTGCTCAAAATCCGCCACGACTTTGGCGTCAGCCAGCGCCTGTGGGTAATCCTCCGGGCGAGCCAGGACAATCTCTCCGCTGCTGTGGAAGCGGTGTCCCCGAGTGGTGTTGCCGGTACTGAGTCCCAGCACTTCGCCGTGGTCGGAATCAGTGCCCAGCATGGCTACGACCCAGTGCACCGGGCGCACAAATTCCACCCGGCTGGCACCCCAGCGCATTCGCTTGGCAATCGGCAACTGCTTGATGCTGTCATTGATAATGGTATTGAGGCTGGCGGCGGCAGCGGCGCCGGCTACAGTCTGGCGTAAGCCGAGACGCGGGCCCTTGGGGGTGTCGAGGGTCTCCAGGTCTTCTGGTGCCACACCTTGCTTGCGGGCAAAACCGGCTGCGGCGGGCGTCCACTCGCCCTGCGCGTCTTTGGCGCGATCAGCCGGAGGGCCCAGAGCTTCAACCGTTTTATCCGGGGCCTGGGTGGCCACCTCGTTGATCAGGACCGCAAGGCGCCGCGGGCTGGCGTACCAGCGCACCTCGCCGTGGCCCAGCTCGCGCTGGCCGAGGCCCGCAACGATGCCGTCGCGGAACGCCAGGCCCAGGGTTTTCAGGTCTTTCGGGGGCAGTTCTTCGGTACCCAGTTCTATCAGTAGGGTCTCGGTGCTCATGCTTGTGCGGCCTCCGCCTGTAACTTGTCGAGCGCTTCCTGGCGCAGGGTGGCTTCGGCCATGGGGAAGCCCATCTCCGCTCGGGCCTGCAGATAGGCCTGGGCAACGGCGCGAGCCAGGGTGCGCACCCGCAGAATGAAGCGCTGACGCTCGGTCACGGAAATGGCGTGGCGGGCGTCCAGTAAATTGAAGGTGTGAGACGCTTTCATCACCATCTCATAGGCCGGCAGCGGCAGCAGTTTGTCCACCAGCCGCAGGGCCTCGCCCTCGCAGTGATCAAACTGGGTAAACAGGAAAGTGGTATCGGCCTCCTCGAAGTTGTAGCGGGATTGCTCCACCTCGTTCTGGTGGAACACGTCGCCATAGGTAACCTTGCCGGTGGGGCCATCGGCCCAAACCAGGTCGTAAATGCTGTCCATGCCCTGCAGGTACATCGCTATGCGTTCCAGGCCGTAGGTGATTTCACCGGTCACCGGATAGCACTCCAGGCCGCCGGCCTGCTGGAAGTAGGTGAACTGGGTCACTTCCATGCCATTGAGCCAGACTTCCCAACCCAGACCCCAGGCGCCCAGCGTGGGTGACTCCCAGTTGTCTTCGACAAAACGGATGTCGTGAATTGAGCTGTCCAGCCCCAGCGCGCTCAGGGAGTCGAGGTACAGTTGCTGAAACTGGGCTGGCGACGGCTTCATGACGACCTGAAACTGGTAGTAGTGTTGCAGTCGGTTGGGGTTTTCTCCGTAGCGACCGTCAGTCGGGCGCCGGCTGGGCTGTACGTAGGCGGCATTCCAGTTCTCCGGGCCCACCGCGCGCAGGAAGGTGCCGGGGTGAAAGGTACCCGCTCCCACCTCCATATCCAGCGGTTGTAGAACCACGCAGCCCTGCTCCGCCCAGTACTGTTGCAAGCGGAGTATAAGTTCCTGAAATGTCAGCGTTTTCGGCTGTGGCTGGGGCACGGGTCCACCTGTAGTCTGGTTGCAAAAAGCCGGCTATTATACAGGCTCTTTAGTCGGCATAATACGCGCTTTTGCCTGCGCCACCGGAATCTTCCATGGACCAGATTGAGGCCCTGAGTATCAGGGCGCTGATGCGTTTTTGCGCCTGTTTACCGCTGGCGATGGCCCGGGCGCTGGGCCGTTTGGCTGCAGGCTTGTACTGGCTGTTTGGCGGCCGCAGCAAGCGGGTCACCCGGCGCAATATTGAGCTGGCCTTTCCGCAGCTCAGCGCCTCTGAGCAGCGGCGCCTGGCGCGCCAAAGCCTGCTGGCCACCGGTGAACTGGTGGCGGAGATGGGCCATGTGTGGCTGCGCAGCTGGGATTACCTGCAGACTCGCATTGTGCGGGTCGAGGGGGACAACCTGGTGCGCGAGTCGCTCGCCAGTGGTCGGGGAGTGATTGTACTGGCACCCCACCTGGGCAACTGGGAAGTGCTCGGCTTGCACCTGGCTACGCTCGGCCCCACGGTGTCGCTGTATGAGCCGCCCAAACTGGCCGGGTTGGGCCCCATGATTGAACGCTCGCGGCAGCGCAGCGGCGCCGCTCTGGTGCCTACCGACAGTCGGGGTCTGGCGCGTCTGTTGAAAAGCGTGCGGGGCGGCCATATATCAGGGATTCTGCCCGATCAGTGTCCGGCGGAACTGGGATCGGGCCTGAATGTCGAATTTATGGGCGTGCCCTGTTTTACCGGTACGCTGGCCAGCAACATGATTCGGCGCACCGGAGCGGTGGCGGTGTTCGGTTTTGCCGAGCGGGTCAGGGGTGGATTCGCGGTTCGTTACAGAGCCGTTGAAGAGGCGCTGTATGATGAGGACCCCGCCACTGCTCTGGCCGCGCTCAATCGCGGTGTTGAACAATGCCTGCGCCAGTGTGTGGCGCAGTACCAGTGGGAATACAAGCGCTTCAAAGTGCGCCCCAAAGAAGGGCCCGGCGTATACGCCGATTGCTGAACCTTCCGCCCTCGAATCCTATAGTATCTGGAGTGATATGTTCTACGGAAAAATCGTTGCGGGCCTGCTCGGTCTGCTCATATTCGGGCCCATTGGTCTCATCCTCGGAGTGTTGTTGGGACACAGTTTTGATCGGGGTCTGACCAGGACTCTCCAGTTTGGCTCACCGGAGAATATCGAGCGCATAAAGCGCAGCTTTTTTGAAACCAGCTTCCAGCTGCAGGGCTATCTGGCCAAGGCTGACGGCCGGGTTTCCGAGCAGGAAATCGCTCACACCGAGCAGGTGATGACGCAGATGGGGCTCAATGCCGAGCAGCGCCAGCAGGCCATTGGACTGTTCCATCGCGGTGCGGGGGCTGAATTTCAGCTGGAACCTGTGATAGCGCAATTTCTGGAGCTGTGCCAAGGGCAAAAGCAGCTGCAGCACACCCTGCTGCTGTTTCTGGTGTCGCTGGCGCTGGCTGATCACCAGTTGCACCAGGCTGAGAGGGAGGCGCTGGGTCGCATCGCCAGCCTGCTCGGAATTGGCCAGGCCCAGCTCGATCAATTATTGCGGATGGCGCAGGCCCAGGGCCAGTTCCATGGCCACGGCGGAGGTGGCGCCCCCTCTGGCACCAGCCTCGACGACGCTTACACAGCACTGGGTATCAACGCTGAAATCAGTGACAAGGAGCTGAAGCGGGCCTATCGCAAACTGATGAGCGAGCATCACCCCGACAAGCTGATTGCCAGAGGCGTGCCGGACGACATGGTGCGGGTCGCTACTGAGAAATCACAGGAAATCCAGGCCGCTTACGAAATGATCCGCAAGGCTCGCGGTCTCAGGTAGACCGCCACTGTGGCCTATTTGCGCCAGAACATCGGTGTGAACAGCACCAGCAGGGTAAACACCTCAAGGCGACCCAGCAGCATGGCGAAACACAACAGACCCTTGGCGACCTCATTGATGCCGGCGTAGTTGGCTGCCACTTCACCCAGGCCGGGGCCGAGGTTGTTCATGGATGCCGCCACCGCGGAAAAAGCGGTGAGAAAGTCCAGCCCGGTGGCCATCAGCAGTAGCATGATGGTGATGAAGGCGAACATATACACCGCAAAGAAACTCCATACCGCGCTCACAACGGCGGCCTCCACCCGGCGCTTGCCCATCTTCAGCGGTATTACCGCCTGGGGGTGTACCAGCTGCTTCAGCTCCCGAATGCCCTGCTTGTAGATCAACATCAAACGCATGGCCTTGATGCCGCCGCCGGTGGAGCCGACACAGCCGCCCATAAATGAAAACATCAACAGCATCACTGGCAGAAAGGTCGGCCACAGAGCGAAGTTTTCGCTGGCAAAGCCGGTGGTAGTGGTGATCGATACGGCCTGGAACATGCCGTGCACAATGGCGTCGCTTGGTTCGATGGTGCCGGACAGGACCAAAAAGGCGCAGGTGATGGTGATGCCCACCAGCACCACGCCGGCAAAGAACTTGGTTTCAGAATCCGTGCCGTAGGGAACCAGTGAGCGTCGCCGCCAGGCGGTGAAATGCAGGCCGAAATTGACCGCCGAGACACACATGAACAGACTGCACAGAATCAAAATCGCATTGTTGTCGAAGTAGGCCATGCTGGCATCGTGGGTGGAAAAGCCGCCGATGGCCACGGTAGAAAAGGCGTGAGCGATGGCATCGAAGGAGGACATGCCGGCAATGTAATAGGAAATTGCACAGATCGCCGTTAGCGTGACGTAGACAGTAAACAGTGCCTTGGCGGTTTCGGTAATGCGGGGCGTCAGCTTGGAATCCTTGGAGGGGCCGGGAATTTCCGCCCGGTACAGCTGCATGCCGCCGATGCCCAGCATGGGCAGAACCGCCACGGCCACAACAATGATCCCGATGCCCCCGAGCCACTGCAGCATCTGGCGGTAGATGAGGATCGAATGCGGTAGGTCGTCCAGCCCCACCAAGACGGTGGCACCGGTCGTGGTCAGCCCTGAAATCGACTCAAAAATGGCCTCGGTCGGGCTCAGGTTCAAACCCTCGGTGACCAAAAAAGGCAGCGCCCCAAACAGGCCCAGTACGGTCCAGAACAGTGAGGTAATCAAAAAGCCGTCGCGGATACGCAGTTCGTGGCGCGAACCGCGCGCCGGTCCCCACATCAACAATCCGGAAAAGAAGGTGATGGTCAGCGCAGACAAAAATCCGGTGACGGTGTGGTCGTCCGCCACCAATGCCGTGATCAGTGGCACCAGCATGGCGCTGCTGAACAGCATCAGCAGCAGGCCCAGGACGCGAAGAGTTGTACTCAGGTGCATTCAGGCGGCGCTAGGAGAAAAAGCCGAAGCCGACCGCGAACAGTTTTTCCACGGCGGAAATGCGACTGCGATCTACCAGGAACAGGATGACGTGATCGTCGGTTTCGACCACGACATGACTGTGCGCTATCAGCACTTCATTATTGCCCCGCACGATGGCCCCGATGGTTACGCCTTCTGGCAGATTGATTTCGTCGAGGCGGCGCCCGACTACCTTGGAGGAATAGGCATCGCCGTGAGCGATGAGCTCGATCGCCTCAGCCGCCCCCCGGCGCAGGGAATGCACAATGCTGATATCACCGCGTCGCACGTGGGTCAGCAGGCTGCCGATGGTGATTTGTTGGGGTGAGATGGCGATGTCGATTTCGTCGCCTACCAGATCAGCGTAGGCGGCGTTGGTGATCAGGGTAATCACTTTTTTGGCGCCCATGCGCTTGGCCAGCATGGACATCATGATATTGGACTCGTCGTTGTTGGTCAGGGCGCAGAATACATCGGTTGCCTCTATATTCTCTGCGGTGAGCAGCTGCGGTTCTGCCGCACTGCCGCACAGCACGATGCTGTGTTTGAGCCGTTCGGACAGTACGCGGCACCGGTTGTAGGATTTTTCGATCACCTTGACCTGATACTGCCCGTCGATGCTCTGGGCCAGGGTGGCTCCGATGTTACCCCCACCTGCGATCATGACCCGCTTGTAGGGTTTGTCGACTTTGCGCAGTTCTGACATGACGGCGCGAATGTGTTTGCGCGCGGCGATGAAAAACACTTCATCGTCGGCTTCCACCACGGTGCTGCCCTCGGGAATGATGGCCCGGCTCTGCCGGAAAATGGCAGCGACCCGGGTGTCGACCTTGGGCATGTGTTTACGAATTTCCTGCAGCTCCTGACCGACAATCGGACCGCCGTAGTAGGCGCGCACCGCCACCAGTTGCACTTTGCCGTCGGCGAAATCCAGAACCTGCAGTGCACCGGGATTGGCAATCAACTGGCGGATGTTATTGGTGACCAGCTGTTCCGGCCCAATGATCACATCGACCGGAATATTGGCAGGG
>Ga0115567_10004295_pt1 | contig 13938 bp, 11 predicted proteins | sample COGITO_mtgs_1204_2_FD_88679 | JGI IMG/M metagenome (GOLD analysis project Ga0115567, IMG submission 88679) | Pelagic marine microbial communities from North Sea - COGITO_mtgs_120412 | ecosystem: Environmental > Aquatic > Marine > Epipelagic | place: Germany:Helgoland, sampling site Kabeltonne...
ACCATATTAAAATCTTTGAGTAAGATATTGCCCATTTCACTGTAATATAGTTTTTTTGCGACAAAGCCGAGCCACACGAAATCTAAGATTCCCATGATTCCTCCGGCGGCGAGTATTTTTATAAGTAATTCCATACCGCTATTGTACTCCAGAGAATAGCTTTATAGATAGTTTCTTTTCTGGGTTATGCAAAAATGCCCGTAAGATTTTGTAGGCATCTAAATCGAATTCTTGTTCGTAGTCGTGTAAGTTCATCTCTCCATCGGTGTATTCGAACCGGTGCAATATTCGCCATTGATCAACAATAATGCCATGGATATGCGATACATCTTCACTTAGCGAAATAGCGCCCTCGTACGGCCATGCTTCTATTGCGGTTCGCTCGAAGGCCAGTGCGAGCCTCTGATTATACCGATCCGTCGGCTCTTTACCGATACATGCACCCTTGCATTTTTTAATCTGGTACGAAAAACAAGCACCCTTGGTTTTTTCGAGACCACACAGTTTTGGGCACAGTTCGAACGTTCGAATAGCCGATAACACAGACGACTTCGCTTTTAGTTTTGTCTCGTAGACGCCCAGTACATCGCCGTAGTCTTGACTCAAAACATCCGAGAGTTGTCGAAACACCAGCTCATTATAGCCTTCATCATTCGGTTGAATTTTTGCGGTGATAAATTCGCGCCTACGGCGGAGCCGACGATTAAACAACGGCTTCGTCTGTTTTATGAGGTGAGATTCGAGTAACAATGCCGACATTTCGCCCCCTGTTTCTACGAATGAGACGCCTTTCACTTGCTGCGCCATTTTAAATTCTTTATACTCTGCACTATCCCGGCTAAAGTGACTCAATACTCGCTTTTTTATATCGACACTTTTCCCTATATACAGTGGTTGGCCCTTTTCGTCTTCAAATGTATAGACTCCGGCAGAGTTCGGGAGTGCGTCGATCATCGCTTTATCGAGATGAGCCGGCAAACTTGGCAACACCAATTGTTTTTTTACCGCCTGTTCGAAAAATTCTTCGTCGAAGGTTGCTGTAGCGTACTGCAAAAATTGCCACAATATATGTGCATCATCGTAGGCCCTATGACGGGATGAATACGAAAAATCGTGCCGCGAAATAAGATCCGAAAGTTTATGCCCCTTCGTATCGGGATGGAGTGCCCGTGATAGCCGGACCGTACACAGCATTTTCGGCTGAAACCCCAGTCCGATTCGGGCAAATTCTTGTTTGATAAACGAATAATCAAATCTGACATTGTGCGCCACAAATATAGCACCGTCCATAATCTCAAGTAGTCGTTCAGCTACGTCATCGAAACTTGGCTTCCCTTGCACATCGTGCGTCGTGATGCCCGTAAGGTTGGTAATAAAATACGGAATAGTCACGCCAGGATCAATAAGCGTTGAAAACTCATCGACAATTTCGCCGTGTTCAATACGTATCGCCGCGATCTCAATAACGTGCCCGCGAGCATAGTTGCCGCCATCGGTTTCGACGTCGACGCAGACTAATGGTCGATCAAATAACCCCATCCATTTAGTATACAACCTAGCGTATACTAAGAATATGAAAACTATTGCGGTAATTGGTGCGGGTGGAAAAAGCGGGCAAGCATTCGTAAAGGCGGGACTGGCGGCAGGCTATACAGTCAAATCGGGTGTACACCGAACAAACCCTTTTAGTCCTAGCGAGCAGCTTGAGGTATACACGATAGACGCCACACACCCCGAAGACGTTGCAAAATTACTGCATGACTGTGACGCAGTCGTTAGTTTGATTGGACACACAAAGGGCAGTCCAAAACGAGTACAAACTGATGCCATGAAAGTTATAACCGCTGAAATGAAAAAGCAATCCATTGCAAAAGTTGTCTCGCTGACGGGTACTGGTGTCCGGTTTCCCGGCGACGTTATCTCGCTAGCCGATAGAATGATGAATTGGCCAATCGCTCTCATTGATCCAAATCGAATTCAAGATGGCATCGAGCACGCTGAAATTCTTAAAGATTCGGGACTTGAATGGTCAATCGTGCGGGTACTCAAGCTCACCAACCAATCACCAAAGAAATTTACATTAACATCCGGCGGCCCAGGTAAATTATTTGTACCCCGCGCTGACGTTGCTTGCGCTATCTTGGATATTCTAGCTTCAAGCGAATATTCACAAAAAGCTCCAGTTATTTCTTCGTAGCTATCTGCTTTCGATACTCACTCGCCATCATATACGTTTTCGTGTCTCTTACTCTATCAACAAATAGTATCCCGTTTAGATGATCGGTTTCATGCTGGAATACTTGAGCCGGAAGTCCTTCGAGAGTTTCTGCATGCTCTATGGTATTTTCATCGAGCCATGTGGCTTGTATCGTTTTATATCGAAGTGCTTTTGCGTATAGCGTGTTGTCTCCCGTTCCACTACTAAGACACCCTTCCCACATGGAAGCACGTTTTCCGATGCCCTCGTATGTAGGATTGATTATGACGCTTGCATACGGCTGTACATTGGGCCGATGCTTAGTCGGTTTTATATCGATGACTGCAATCGAAATACTAGTATCAATTTGTGAAGCCGCAAGACCGACGCCGAAATCTTTTGTTGCCAGCAGTGTTTTCATCTGTGTGATCACTTGCTTCACACTGTCTGATGCTATATCCGAAACAGATACCTCTTGAGCTTGAGCTCGTAGTATCGGGTTTCCCAATTGAGTCAGTGCCATCTAGGCTACTGCTTTATGTAGCTTTTTCGTTTCAGCCTCTCGACATTCTTTCGTATGAAAGAGTAACGCTTTATCCTCTTTGCAGTCTTCGCAAATTAATACCAGGTCGTTGCATTCAGCGAGGGCACAGTTTTCAAAGTTGCTGGTCTTGCCATTACAGTGTGTGCATTCGCCGATTGTTTTTGCATGGTCTGAAAATTCAACTGTCATACGGTCGTCAAATACACGGAGTGCGCCTTCCCAATAGCCATCATCGCCATAGCTTTCACCGTACTTTACGATACCGCCGTCTATTTGATAGACATCTTCAAAGCCACGTTTTTTCATCATCGCCGATATGACTTCGCAGCGAATACCGCCGGTACAATAGGTAATCACTTTTTTTGATTTGATGTCGTCGTACTTATCACTTTCAAGTTCTGCTATAAAATCTCGTGATGTATTCGTATTTGGTACAATCGCGTTTTTAAATTTACCAATCTTTGCTTCATGTTCATTTCGTCCGTCAAAGAACACAACGTCATCGCCGTATGTTTCTATCAGTTCATGAATTTGTTTTGGCATTAGGTGTTTACCGCCGCCAACAACGCCGGTTTCATCAACCTCAAATTCGTTTTCACTATTTTGAAATCCGACTAATTCTTTACGCGTCTTGACGCTCATACGCGGAAAGTCATCACGTCCACCATCGCTCCATTTGAAAACTACTTTTTTAAACGGTTCGTACTCTTTTGTGGCTTTTATGTATTTTTTTAGATCATCCATCTCGCCACCAACCGTGCCGTTAAGACCTTGCGTACTCACCAAAATACGGCCTTTAAGATTGAGGCTGTTTGCCAACGTCTTTTGCCATAGCTTCACGGCTTCTGGGTCAGAGATTGGCGTAAATTTGTAATAGAGTAAAACTTTTTGCATCACCTGTAATTATACTATATAATTACAGGTACTAAGAACTATACGTCAGTTCCGCTTGTCTCTATGATATCAGTAAAAGAAAGGCACCTCCCGTGCAGCTCAACCGCGAAACAATTCGACTCTACTGGCAACAGTCTAGGAAATACAAACCAAGCTTCTTCTTGATGATGTTGCTGATACCAATTAGTGCTGCTGTTATCGATAGTGGGTTACCCTATGTGCTGAGCCAGGCAGTAGGAGCAGTCGCGAGTGGGAATTTCGATGCCATCAATGGCTGGCTATGGCTAGCTGCAGGCGTTGGACTGATTGGCGCGATATTAAATTACATCGGGTTTCGCGCAATGGTTATACACGAATCGAGTATTCTAGCCGACGAGCGACAAAGTGTCTTTGAACGATTAATTCAAAAAGACAGTCAATTTTTTGCAAACCAAAAGATTGGTGCAATGACCAGTCGATACATCGATTTTGTTCGCAACCATGTTGCTATCCAAGACCTCTTCGTCATCCGAACACTCAGCTTCGTATTGACCATAGCGGTTGGACTGGTGATTCTCTTCCTTAACTCGTGGCTGGTAGCATCGATAGTGCTTGGGTTGATCATACTGCTGATATTCCAGATACGGTGGAGCACAAAGATACGTTACCCGTGGCGTCACGAACGAAAGCGACTTGTGTCGCAGATACATGGCAACGTCGCCGATTCGTTGACGAACAGTTTGATCGTACGGTCATTTGCCGGAGAGAAACGCGAGGCAGCCGATCTTTCAAAACTAACGTCGCGTTTTTCTAAAATTCATCGCAAAGACATTGGCTTTCTGGTAACAGAAGGTTCTCTGCGAGTGTTGCTGATGGTCGCAGTTCAGGTGATTACGATCATCATCGCAGTATCGATGATTCGTTCAGGCAATATGGACATTGCAGCGGCAATATTCGTACTGGCATACATGCAGCGCGTCGGCTCACAGCTATTCGTACTGAGCGATATCATAAACGGCTACGATCAAGCTTTATTGGATGCGCAACCAATGACCGAGATGCTCTTAACGCCAACAACTGTCGTCGATAAACCGGATGCAGAAACTCTCACTATTTCGTCACCATCAATCGATTTCAAGAAAGTACACTATCGCTACGAAAAAGACACGGCGCACGTTATTACAGACCTCTCGCTCTCTATCAAAGCTGGGCAGAAAATCGGCTTGGTCGGACATTCCGGTGCCGGCAAATCGACACTGGTTCAGCTGTTGCTCCGATTCAGCGATGCAACGAGCGGCACAATAGAAATAGACGGTCAAGCTATAAGCAGTGTCACGCAAGCGAGTTTGCGTAGCCAAATCGCCTATGTCCCCCAAGAGCCGCTTCTATTCCACCGTAGTCTCCGTGAGAACATACGATACGGTAAACCAGATGCTACAGATGACGAAATCATTGAAGCCGCGAAGCAAGCGAATGCCTGGGATTTCATTGCCAAGCTGCCGCACAGACTTGATACGGAAGTCGGTGAGCGCGGTGTTAAACTTTCGGGCGGGCAACGCCAACGTATCGCAATTGCTCGGGCGCTATTAAAAGATGCGCCGATACTGGTTCTCGATGAGGCAACGAGCGCACTCGATTCGGAATCAGAGAAGCTTATACAAGATTCATTACACGTCCTTATGCAAGGTCGAACCAGTATCGTGATTGCCCATCGACTCTCCACAATCGCCAAGCTCGATAGAATCATCGTCCTTGATAATGGTACTATTATCGAAGATGGTGCGCACAGTGAACTCCTTGCACAGAAGGGCGCATATGCGCAACTCTGGAGTCATCAAAGCGGAGGATTCATCGAAGAATGAGCAACCAAAAATACTTATCGGGGCGTAGCTTCTTACGGACTGATCAGAAAACAATCAAACGTCTCGTACAGCTATATCGAGCTGAGCTTTTTCGGAACAAAAGCGAAGCAGTCGTCTTTATCTCGCTCATCACCGTAGGACATATATTTCGGTACGTTGTCGTTCCGCTGTTACTGAGCTTTCTCATACAAACACTTCTAACGTCGCCCGGGTCTACTGCAGCCTACTGGCTGATTGGTGGCATTGCCGTTTCGGCAATCATTAGCACCTATATAAACGACAAAGGCTACAGCAAGCTGTTCAATCATGAAGAAACAGTACACACGAGATTACTCGATATGGCAGTACATCATCTCATGCAACAAAGCTATCAATTTTTCTCAAATCAAAAGGTTGGCACCCTAGCTGGAGAAGCAATGAACTTTTCACGTTCATATCAGACAGTTATGGATGCGTACTTTTTACAAACCTCCCAACTCATGATTGGTCTTGTCGCGAGCTTGATCGTCGTCGCTATCCTGTCTCCGCTTCTACTTGTTCCGCTGAGTATTATTACCGTTGGTATTATCGTTCTAAACATCAGAAATCTTCGAGAACGAGCCCCGTACCGTAACGAGCGCAAAGAGCGAACCTCTCAGCTCACAGGAACAATCGCTGATATCATGGGTAACCAGATATTAACACGCGTGTTCTCACAAGAACTCGCCGAAGCACAAGGCATCCAGGAAGAACGAAAGCGAATTGAAACGGTAGCTCGCAAGGAAATACGAATCATTGAACGCGAGTCGTTATACCGACAGGCAATGACCTACAGCTTTCAAATTATCACGCTGCTGCTTGCCGTTTGGCTATTTAGTAGAGACATGGTCTCAATAGCCGCGCTCGTATTCATGATTACATATCTTATTCGGACCTCAGAATCAATTTTTGGTATATCTAGTTTAATTCGTAATTTCGAGCAAGCATTTCTTGACGCCGCACCGATGATGAGGATACTAGAGATGAAGCCTTCTGTAATCGACGCGAAAGATGCAACAAAATTACACGTAACAGAAGCATCGATAGAGTACCGGAATGTCAGCTTTTCATATGATGATGCGAACAACGACAGTGTATTTGAGAACTTGTCGCTAACCATCCAACCAGGCGAAAAAGTTGGCTTCGCCGGGCGTAGCGGCGGTGGGAAGACAACACTAACAAAAATTTTACTCAGGTTTGCCGATATCCAGTCTGGCGCTATTGTTATTGATGGTCAAGATATCAGCAAAGCGACACAATCGAGTGTGCGCTCAGCTATTTCATATGTGCCACAAGAACCGTATTTGTTTCACCGCAGTTTACGGGATAACATCGCCTATGGTAAAACCGATGCGACCGAGCCTGAGATTATTGCGGCAGCAAAGAAAGCGCACGCAATGGAGTTTATCGAAGATCTGCCTCATGGCCTAAATACAATAGTCGGTGAACGAGGTGTCAAACTTTCTGGTGGTCAGAGGCAGCGAATCGCCATTGCCCGCGCTATTTTAAAAGACGCTCCTATATTGATACTCGACGAAGCCACCAGTGCACTCGACAGTGAGAGTGAGCGGTTAATCCAAGATGCGCTCGATAAATTGATGAAAAACAAAACTTCAATTGTGATTGCCCATCGACTTTCAACGATTGCCAAGCTTGATAGGATTATTGTACTCGACAACGGAAATCTGACCGAAGACGGGACCCACGATGAGCTGATAGCACAAGATGGGGACTACGCTATGCTATGGAAACACCAGAGCGGCGGATTTCTAGAAGAATAAAAAAACCGCTCACATAGTGCGAGCGGTTTTGAAAGAATTATCAAACTGTTATTCTGACTTTTCGTCTTTCTTTTCTTCGCCGTCGTTGACGACTTCCTCGGCTTCACCGTTTTCAGATTCAACAGCGGTTTCGTCTTCAGCGTCACCGGCTGCAGCTTCGTTTTGAGCTTGTAGTGCCGCTGGCTCCCACACACTCGCCACCATAAGGTCAGTGATGTGTTGCTTTTCAACATCTGGGTCGTCGTCGCCGTGTCCGCTATCGTGTTCAACAAACACAACGCCTTCAGGAAGCTTCGCGTCACCAAGCGTGAGCTTTTCACCAGCTTCTTTAAGATCAACAATCGAAATTTCGATTGCATCAGGCAGGTCCATTGGTAAGGCGCGTACTTCGATCTTTTCAAGATTTTGTAGTACAATCAGCCCGTTTCGCTCTGCTTCAGATTCACCTTCACCTATTAGGTGAATTGGAATTTCAGCGTTGACGAGGTTTTTCGCATTTACTGCGTGAAACGATACGTGCCGGATGGTGCCACGAACGGGGTCGCGGTCGACATCTTTGATCATGACAATCATTTTCTTTGAACCAACTTCAAGGTTAATTGGTGTGTACGTTCCAGCTCGCTGATATGTCTTAACCATCAAACCATCTTCGATTTGAAGACTAATTGGTTCGATACCTGGACCATATACGACAGCCGGTACAAGGCCTTGCTTACGTAATGTAGCTACTTTTTTACCGTGAAGTTCACGTTTATCGAGCACAAGTTTAATCTTGTCTCCCATCTCTCTCCTCTACTTTCTTGTATTTAGGATACTTTTACGGAGTTGTTATCACTACGTATCATATCATTTTACGGTAGTCGTCACAAGCACATGCTACAATTAATAGTAATGAAACGATTCTTACCACTACTGATTGTTTTCGTCGTGCTTGGCCTCGGAGCGGCTGGCTATCTTAGTATCGATCACTACGGCCTACAAGCACTCATTTCTGTCATCAGTGTATACGGCGTAGCTGGAATCGTCTTTGCTGAGTCGGGCCTATTAATCGGCTTTTTTCTTCCTGGTGACAGTTTGCTGTTTACGGCAGGATTCCTCGTCCATCAAGACATCATTCAATTCAATATTCACCTACTCGCACTCATCTTGTTTGCTGCGGCGGCCCTCGGTGACAGCGTCGGATACACCTTTGGTAAAAAAGTGGGACGCAGACTATTTAACCGCAAAGATTCGGTGTTGTTTCATAAAGAAAATTTACAGCGGACAGAAGATTTTTATAAAAAACACGGCGGAAAGGCAATCGTTATTGCACGATTTATTCCGGTAATCCGTACCTTCGCGCCAATTGTTGCAGGCGTCAGCCACATGCGCTATACCCAGTTCCTTGTATATAATCTGATTGGCGCGTTCATCTGGGCGGTCGGCCTGACATATCTTGGCTACTTTGCTGGCAGTTGGATAGAGAGTTATGGCATCAATATTGAATACGTCATTCTAGGCATAATTTTCTTATCAATTGCGCCGCCACTGATACATATTTTAAAAGACAAGAAGCAGCGCAGCGCCATATTTAGCGAAGTCAAGAAGCAGCTCAACGCTCTCTTTTCAAAATAACTATCTTGGTTACAAAAGCTGCTTTAGATACTGACCAGTATACGAATTTTTGACTTTGACGATTTGTTCCGGTGTTCCACACGCCACAACTTCACCACCACCTGCACCGCCTTCGGGACCCATGTCGATCACATAGTCGGCCGATTTAATAACATCGAGGTTATGTTCGATAATCACCATCGTATTGCCGCCCTCGATCAATTTCTGTAAGATTCCCAATAGCCGTTTCACGTCCGCAGAATGAAGACCAGTGGTTGGTTCATCAAGAATATACATCGTCTTGCCGGTGCTTCGTCGGCTCAATTCACTCGCGAGTTTAATTCGTTGGGCTTCACCACCACTGAAGGTTGTCGCCGGTTGACCAAGATGAATATAGCCAAGTCCAACATCAACAAGTGTGTTCAGCTTACGAGCAATACTCGGTACATTTTCAAAAAAGAGCGCAGCTTGTTCAACGGTCATCTCAAGTACATCTGCAATTGATTTTTCTTTGAACTTAATCTCAAGCGCTTCACGGTTATATCGCTTGCCTTTACATTCGTCACATGTCACGTAGACATCCGGCAAGAAGTGCATCTCGATTTTAATCACGCCGTCCCCCTGACAATTTTCACAGCGTCCACCTTTGACATTAAAGCTAAATCGTCCAGCTTTATAGCCACGTACATTGGCTTCTGGTGTGCCGGCAAACAGCTCACGAATTGGTGTGAACACGCCGGTGTACGTCGCCGGGTTTGAACGCGGTGTGCGACCAATCGCCGATTGGTCGATAACAATTGCTTTGTCGAGCTGATCGATACCCTCGATTGTTTCATGTTTACCCGGTACCGTTTGCGCTCTGTGTAACCGAGCCGACAGTTCTTTCGCTAAGATATCGTTGACTAATGTTGACTTTCCACTGCCACTCACGCCACTCACAACACTTAAAATGCCCAATGGGACAACAACATCAATTGTTTTCAGATTGTTTTCACGCGCACCACGAATAACAAGTTCGCGATTTTTTTCGATCGTGCGACGTTTTTTTGGCACGTCTATTTTTTCTGTACCAATTAAGTAGCGTCCGGTAACGCTATCTTTGTTCTGCGCCACCTCGTCTGGCGTACCGCGAGCGACAATTTCTCCGCCGTGTACCCCAGCATGTGGCCCAATGTCTATGAGGTAGTCGCTGGCACGGATTGTGTCTTCGTCGTGCTCGACAACGAGTACGGTGTTACCGAGGTCACGTAATCGTTTTAAGGTAGCGATCAATCGATCATTGTCTCGCTGGTGCAAGCCGATAGAAGGCTCGTCGAGTACGTACAGTACGCCCTGCAGACCAGACCCAATTTGCGTCGCCAGCCGGATTCGTTGCGCTTCGCCGCCAGATAATGTATTTGCAGCTCGAGAGAGTTCTAGATACGTCAATCCAACGTTACTCATAAATCCTAGCCGGGCGGTAATCTCTTTTTTAATCTGTGTTGCAATAAATTGTTCTTGATCGCTCAACTTGAGACCATCGGTAAACAATGCAAGTGCTTCATCGACACCCAAATTACAAATATCCATAATATTGAGATCGTGCACTGTCACGGCTAAAACGACTGGTTTCAATCGCGCACCTTTACAGCCATGGCAGTCTTGCTCACGCATAAATCGCTCAATGTCTTTGCGCATAAATTCAGAGTCGGTTTCCTTATGTCGCCGTTCAAGGTTTGGTATGACACCTTCGTAGGTCGACTGGTAGGTTCGTCCATTGCCGAGTTGCACGGTGTATTTCTGGCTGCCAGTTCCATACAATACTTTTTCGAGGTCATCATCACTCAGTTCACCAACTGGTGTTGTCACGCTAAAATTGTGTGCCTCGGCTACTTCAGTCAATTTTTTCATATACCAAGCGTCAGAATTGACACGGTTGTATGGACGAATAGCGCCTTCTGAAATGGTTAACTTCGGATTAAATACCAGGTCGGGATCTACTTCGAGTCGGCTACCAAGACCAGTACACACAGGGCACGCACCTTGCGGTGCATTAAAGCTAAAAAGCCGTGGCTCTAGCTCAGGAATATCTTCACTTGGGTGATCGACGCAGGCATATCGCTGCGAGTAGACGTGCAGTGTATCGTTATCGACATCTAGTAGTTCCACGACGCCTCCGGCAATCTCTAAACATTGCTCTACCGATTGCGTGACGCGGCTAAGGAGTGATTCGTTCATGGCGATACGGTCGACGACAATTTCAATTGTATGTTTATATTTTTTATCAAGCACCGGAAATTCATCGAGCGCATACACCACGCCGTCCACGCGAGCGCGAGCAAATCCAAGCCGTTGATATTGCTCGGGTATGTGCGCGTACTCACCTTTTTTGTCTTTCACAATAGGCGCAAGAATCAGCAATTTTGTGCCTTCTTGTATTTTCATTACTTCGTCGATGATCGCCTGTGAAGTACGTCGGTGCACAGCTTTTCCGCAGACAGGACAATGTGGCACGCCAATTCGTGCAAACAATAAGCGAAGATAGTCATAAATTTCAGTCACCGTAGCAACGGTTGATCGCGGATTGCGTGACGTTGATTTTTGATCAATCGAAATAGCTGGCGATAGGCCATCGATTTGATCTACATCAGGCTTCTCCATTAATCCAAGGAATTGTCGAGCGTAGCTAGACAGACTTTCGACATACCGTCGTTGTCCTTCTGCATATATTGTATCGAATGCCAATGACGATTTCCCCGATCCACTGAGGCCGGTTATCACCACTAACTTATCACGCGGGATTTCCACGCTAACATTTTTTAGGTTGTGCTCGCGGGCACCGACTACTTTAATTACATTCGCCATAACGTACCATTATACGCGAGATTGTCGTTTCACTCCAGTAGCGTGTCTTATATTACCCAGATATTTTCTATCGTGGTTATGATTGCTTTATTTGACAAATGAGAATATAGTTGAATAAATTAGATTGGAGATGAGAGATGAGCAGAGTAGTAATTAGCCTGGGTGTGTTAGGACTCTTCTTTATACTCATGTTCACAGCCAATCCCGTCGAATCCATCGCAGAGCTACTAATTGTCGGCATCATCCCTGCTTCGTCGTTGCAAGTTTCGGCTGACACGATACTACTTGGCTATGCCATCATCTTAACGTTATTACTCACCTCATTTGCATACAACGTAACACAAGTCGTACAACGTCGTACGACAATCGCCAGGTCTACGAAATTGAAAAAAGAAAAGGCACCATCAACTCTACCGAAGCATCGATATACTCAGGCGAAGTCTGGTTCATCACTCGCCGCGTAGTCATCCTCTGGCGTGACATTTTCTAACCATAATTGCAGTTCTTGCAGCAAAAACGATTGGGGATCGTCAGCGGTTTTTGCTAGTTTTTGTAATGACCGGGCGTAACTTCCTGCTTGGTTTTCTAGACGATTTCGTCGCCACTGCTCCCATTCATGCTGTTCACTCTCGCTCAAACTTTTAGGAAAATTACGAGCTTTATAGTGTACGAGCAGGTCTTTCAGTCGTGCATCTTGAAACTCAGGGTTAAAATCGGCTAAGTCGTTTGCATCGGCATTACGTACCGCTTCCATGCGAATTTTATCAGCCTGCGGCACAAAGCTATCGTACAGCTTGGCTTCGGCATCAGATTCCTCTGCATACTCAGGTTTCTTCTCAAACACCGAGCGGATTTTTTCAGCAAAATCTGGGCGCGATAGCAGTATGTCACGATGTTTTTTTATACTATCGAGAGAAAGCCCAATCTTTTTCCATCCATCTTTTTCATTTAAGATACCGAGTGGTGCAACTGCTGGACAACGATTGTACTGCAAGGCTTTTACCGGTACAGCCACGAATCCGTCTTTCTTTTTATCCTCCCACGGTGCAAATACACGACTGGCAAGTTCTTTTTCGCTCATATCGAGAAATGGCGTTGGATCGTGACGCAGATCATAGACCAGCACGTTTTTGTTTAGAGCTGGAGCGATCGGAAACGCCACGGTCGCTTTCTCATAGGCTGCGTCGTATCTACCGCTAACGTACACAAATGGCTGTTTATTTTCGAGATTGACGAGTGACTGCACTTCGCTTTTAGCACGGAGCTTTAGCAAGTAGTCAAATAATCCAGGTTGATGGGTTTTAATCAGCGTGCTGATGGCAATCAATGCTTCGACATCGGCGAGGGCATCGTGCGCGTTTTCGTGCTCGATACCGTTCACTTTTGTTAACAGTTCGAGTCTATTGACCGACCGTCCTTCACTATCAATTGGCCATTCTATGCCATCGGGCCTCAAGGCGCGCGTCATTCGCACTACGTCGAGTAAATCCCACCGAGAGCGACCGTCTTGCCACGCCCATTCATACGGGTCGTTGAAGGTTCGCCAAAACAAATGACGAACGAATTCGTCGTCGAACCGTACACTATTGAAGCCGACCGTGATCGTATCTTCGATAAATATTTCTTCGCGTAGTAATTCGGCAAATTCTGCTTCGGTGTAGCCGTCCATCTGTGTTGATTGCGGCGTTATGCCTGTTACCATCACCGCCTCAGGACTTGGCAACGTATCATCATTGAGTTTGACGAGCATATTGTATGGCTCTCCGATTGGCTGTAAGTTCATATCGGTGCGTTGACCAGCAAATTGCATGATTCTATCGTGACGTGGGTTAAGCCCGCTGGTTTCGAGGTCGTAGAAGAAAAATGTGTTTGCCATTACCTATAGCATACCAAAAACCGCTCTGACACGCAGAACGGATTTAATTACGTGCATAAACGCAGTTAGTCTTGCTCAAGTAGTGTGAACTCACTCGAACCAATACGAATAATCGATATCCCGGTGGCACCGGCTCGACTCAGTTCGTACGAGATGCCCATTTTTTTCATAATATCCCGGAGGCGGTTAACGTTCTGATACTGATCGAAATTTGTACGACGGGCAAACTTCTCTATCTTATGGCCACTGACAACATATCGAGTCGTACCGTCTGGCCCATCTTCTGTGGTAACGGCCCACGATTGCTCTTTTGCATCGGTACTCAAAGAAATTGTCGGTATAGTCGGCTG
>Ga0115567_10004298_pt1 | contig 13934 bp, 13 predicted proteins | sample COGITO_mtgs_1204_2_FD_88679 | JGI IMG/M metagenome (GOLD analysis project Ga0115567, IMG submission 88679) | Pelagic marine microbial communities from North Sea - COGITO_mtgs_120412 | ecosystem: Environmental > Aquatic > Marine > Epipelagic | place: Germany:Helgoland, sampling site Kabeltonne...
AGTCGACTTGGCGGCAAACGCGGAACGTCGCCGCCCCCGCCCAGTTCGCCCCGGATGGCGTCGCCGAACAGGCCCAGCACCACGGCGCCGCCTGCCACTTCACCGAGGGCGAACTCGGATTCGACCTCCACACCCTTGAAGGTGGCGTCTTGCTGGTCATAGAACAGCACTGGCACCTCATCCTGCTCCAGGCCGGTGTTTTCCAGGCTGATGTAATCGGAAAAGTCATTGTAGAACAGGGTCGCCTTGACGAAGTGCGCACCCACATCCCAGCGCAGCGACAGATCGGCGTTATTGGAAATTTCGGTATCCAGATCGGGATTGCCCAGTTCGATGGCATTGGTCGCTGCATGGGCCACATAGTCCCCGGGGTTGATCGCCTCGACGTTGGAATACAGCTCCTCAATTGCCGGCGCGCGCTCCGCACGAGACAGGGCAAGGCTCAACTGCCACTGGGCGGTGATGTCCCACAAACCGGAAACCGAGGCACTGAACGCGTTGAACTCGCGATCATCCGCCGCCGCCGTAACCGGCTCCCGCTCATCGCGGTCCAGCCGCAGGCCACCTTCAAAGGTCCAAGCCCCGGAGTGATAATCTTCCAACAGGAAGAACCCCAGGTCCCGACTGTCCGTCACCGGGATGAAGGCCTCCTCGCCCAGGGCGCTGAACTCACGCCCCTTGGCCTGCAACCCCATCACACCGTGGAAATTGGCCACGGGATCGTGCACCAACTCCAGGCGCCCTTCCCAGCTGTCGCTACTGTAGCGCGTGCCCACCTCCCCCGACGGCTCCAGTTCACGGTGCTCGTAATCGGTGTAACTGAGGAAAGTGCGGGCAACCTCCAGACCCGGCAACGGGTCGTGCAAGTGCAGGGCCATATCATAACGGGTCTGTTCCAGGTCAATCCGCACGCCGCCGTCTTCATGCTCGTCATGCTCATCCAGCTCGCCCGCGTGCGCTTCCTCATCGTGGTGTTCGTGAGCGCCGGCGGGGATGCCGTACTCGTTTTCCAAGCGGTTTACCGCCAGGCCAAAGAACCCCTGGTCAAAATGATAGCTGGCACCCGCCGTGACATTGGTGGTGCGGCCGTCGGTATTGTCGATGTAACCGTCCGTGGTTTCCTCGTCATGTCCGTGATCTTCGTCGTGGTCGTCGTGGTCGTCGTGGGCTTCGTTGTGATCGTCGTGTTCTCTGGCTGCGAGACCCGGGATGCGCTGGTTGTTCCAGTCGCGGCTGAGGCCGTCCAGATGGAACGCGAAATTGCCGCTGCCACCCTCGAGCCGACCCACCAGGGTATCCATATCGGAGGCGGCGTCATGGCGGTACTCCACACCACCTACCGGGGCTTCCAGCCGGGTGGTCGGGATGCGATTGTCCACCACGTTTACCACGCCACCAATGGCGCCACCGCCATAGAGCAGAGTGGAGGGGCCCCGAAGCACCTCAATACTGTCCGCCAGCAGCGCTTCCACCGACACTGCGTGGTCGGCACTCAGGCTCGATGCATCGGCGCTGCTGGTGCCATTTTGCAATACGGTCACGCGCGGCCCCTGCTGGCCGCGAATCACCGGCTGACCGACACCGGGTCCGAAGGAGGCGCTGGCCAGCCCGGGGGCATTATTGAGGGTATCGCCGATGGTCGAGGCAGCCGCTCTACTGAGGGCATCGCCGCTCAGTACGGTGACCGGCAGGGCGGTTTCGGCAGTCTGTTTGTGCAGTGGCACCGAGACCAGCACATGTTCCATAGGCAGTTGCTCAGCAACTGCCTGCACGCCGGCCAGAGCCAGCGCGAGAGGCATAATACGTTTCATTGTCTACTCCTGTGATAAACGAAAAGGCGTTGTCTCAGGAGTAAGCTGGGGGACCTCGAGTCTGGCGGGGGAGGAAGCGGAATTTGAGTTCGGCCAGACGGCGTTCCCGCGCCACCATGCGGGCAAACAGCAGCAGGGCAAACACCGGGACCGCGGCAATCAGTGGCATCAATGCAGGGGTTTTACACAACAGACACTCAGCGCTGTTATCGCCCACATCGTGCAGGTGCCCCGCTTCGAGCACCGGCATACCGACGGCACACAGCAATGCCACCAGCGCCAGTATTCTGGCTAAGCGCGAAGAGCGGTGCTTGAGGGTTAGCGATGGCCGCATGGTTGGTTTCTGGTCCGAAAGTGCGCGAAGTATACGAAGTATTGGTGAGCCCCGCCACCTCAAGCCGCACCGAAACAGGACAGGCTCAATGGTTTATCGGGCACTGGGTTTGGAGCGGAGTCTGCGCCGAGAGTTTGCCGCACCCCGCGGCAATGCTCCAACACGTCCTACCTGGATTCAGCAGCGCCGTCGGTGTATCCCGGTACCCGCCGTACCAGGACTTCTACCGGATTCCCGGCAAAGGGATCAATATAATCAGTACTGGTGAACAACAATTTGCCATTGACCGAGATGGTGCCGCGCAGTGCATAGCGCTTGCGCGCATCCATGTGCTCAGGCTTGTAGGCAATGCTGAACGGGTAAGGTGGCCCCCCGGAACCCGACAGGATCACGGTAGCCAGAGTCGATGCCGGCGCATCTGCGCGGGAGATGTCTTGCAGCTCAACTTCTACCTCGGCTGTCGGGGGCAGAGCCATGCGTTCACGGTAGATCACGCCGCCTTTGACGTGCGCAACGCGGTTGGCATCCTCACTGAGAGAAGCGCCCTGTTCACAAGCTGCTACTGCGAGCAGCGTCACACCGCAGGCCACCCGCTTCCAACGGCATGAAATTCGATTGCTGCTGTGACAGCCACTGGTCATGGTCTCGGTTCCTGTTTCTGTTTCTGCTACTGTTTCCGATCGACAATGCCGCCGACGGCAGCATAGCAGCGCGCCGGCCCGAGGCTGCATATCAGGCTGACAGTTGCTCCAGCGTGGCGCGCATTTTCGCATGCATCATCTCGATGGCTCTCAGCGGCCTGATCATTACCTTGAACTCCGATATCAGACCCGCCTCGTTCACCGTAATCATATCCACGCCGTTAATCACGACGCCGTCTACCTCGCACTGGAATTCCAGCACCGCGTGGGGCGACTGCACCACTTCCTTGAGGTAGTGAAAACTGTCATTGAACACCTGCATTGCGCCGGTCAGATAGAGCTGCGTGAGCTCCCTGCCCGCCTGTGGTGTGTGTACTACCGGTGATAAAAATACGCAGTCGTCGGCCAGAATATCGGCCAGCGCTGCACAATCACCACTTTGTACGATGTTGTGCCACTGTTCCAGTACCTGCATTGGATTCGCTCCTTCCACCCTACCTGTTGCACAGTGCGCTGGGCATTGTACCGGTCTTTACAGTCTACACCTCAAACGGCGCGTTGGAGCGTCCTGATCGCGCTGATGAAATGCTGCCTGTCGAGCCAGCTGTTCGAGTTTTACAGCGTTTGCGAGCACTCTGCCCCAGAGCCAACCGCCGGGTTTTGCGAAGCTGGGGCTTGCCGGTCAGCCGGCGTCGATAAAGGCACCAAGGTCCTCACTGAAACGCGTCATTGAGTCGGGGTGCACGTACATCATATGTCCGGCCTCATAGTGCTCTACCTGAATGTTGTCACGCAGGCGCGCCGGAATATCCAGGTGATTCAGAAAGTGGTCGGTGGCACCGTAGGGCGTGGCGAGATCGTAATAGCCCTGCTGCACCAGCAGCCGCATATTGGGGTTTTGCACCATGGTGTGGGCGAGATCCACTGCGGTGTTGGCGTAAGGCACTTTCTCGTACTGGGTCTGGCCCGGCTGAGCATGCGAGTTATCCCAGTGACGCCACAAGCCTGCGGATGTCACATATTTCCGGTCTGTTGTGACCCCCAGTTCTTGCCGATAGTAATCGTTAAAGGTGGCAACAAACGCCGGTCCCACTGCGGGAAAGAAAGGGTCATAGGTGAAGGACTCGCCAATGTGATTGATGCCGTCATTTACAAAACGCGCGTCGATACGGCCCGTGGTCTGGCGCCGCCCCCGCAACAGCTGCTTGGCAAAGCGGCTTTCATCAATCCTTAAATTGGCGCGATCCCAGTAGTCTGCGCTGATGCCGGTATAGCGCTCCAGCCCGTCCAGCACCCGCTGGCGCTCTTCGGCTGAAGCACTGGCTCCCTTGAACAGCAAAGGCGCATACTCGTTGGCCGCGAAGGCTTCCGCCTCGCGCAGAAAGGCCTGCAGATCAGCGGGGCGATTGTCGACCGTTTCGTGGTACCAGGCGGTGGCCGCATAGGTGCTGAAGTAGTTAACGTAGGGCAGGTCCATCGCCAGCCCGGCGTTACCGGCAGCGAAGTCCATGTAGGGCGACACCAGGATCACACCGTTGAGCGCCAGTGAATGCCGCACCAGAAGATCGTGGGCGACGCCACCACTGCGAATACCACCGTAACTTTCACCCAACAGGTATTTGGGTGACGCCCAGCGACCGTTTTCAGTGACCCACTGAGCGATGAAATCCGACACTGAATGAATGTCCTGGTCTACTCCCCAGAAATCTTCACCCTTGCCTTCACCGACGGCCACCGAGAATCCGGTGCCCACCGGATCGATCATCACCAGGTCGGCCCGGTTGAGAACACTGAGATCATTGCTCACCCGTTTGAAGGGACCCACTGAAGTAAAAGCACCGTCTTCTACCACCGTCCGTTCGGGCCCCAGTATGCCCATGTGCAGCCACATCGAGGCCGAGCCCGGGCCACCATTGTAGGCAAACAGTACCGGGCGCGTGCCGGGTTTGGCATCTTCCTTTACATAGGCGGTATAGCCGAAATGTGCGATCGGCTCTTGCTTGTCGTTTTTCATCAACAGGGTGCCGGCCGTGGCGGTGTACGCGATGCTGGTGCCGCCAATGTCAGCCTTGTGTCGGGTCTCGAAATGCATGACCTCGGGAATCGGCTGGTCTTCATTTGCTTCCATGGAGCTGTCCTCATCAGCGGCCATGGCGCTGGACAAACCCAGCAGCAGAGATAATAACAACAGAGGTTGCAACAGAAAGTGCTGTAATCCTGACATAATGTGACCCGGTTTATTTAACGACAGAGAGTGGCTAAGCTGGGGTTCATTTAAACATAAACTCCCGGAGCGTCCGACCATGCAATCCTTGCTGAACCTGTTCGGCGCCTTTGGGCCGGCATTGATCTTGCTGTTGCTCACCGCAGCGACGCTGTTCGGCAGCCATTGGCTCGCCCGGCGCAGCCAGCAAGGTACTTCAGGGTTGGCCTACCAGCTGCTCAACTGGGCCATTGTGTCGCTGGCGGTACTGGTGATGGTGATCCTGCTGCCGCTCAGCGAACAAACCCAGGGCCAGGTCTTGAGCCTGCTGGGCCTGGTGCTCACCGCCGTCATTGCCCTTTCTTCCACGACGTTTGTATCCAATGCCATGGCCGGCATCATGCTGCAGGCCACCAAACCCTTCCGCCCCGGCGATTATGTGCGCATCAACGACGAATTTGGCCGGGTCACAAAACGCTCCCTGATCCACACCCAGATCCAGACCGAGTGGCGCGATATCACCACGCTGCCGAACCTGCTGCTGGTCAATAATCCGGTGACAGTGATGCACCGTGACGGCACTATTATCTCCGCCGAGGTGTCTATCGGCTACGATGTCGCGTACACCCGGGTGCAGGAGTTACTGCTGCAGGCCGGCCTGGAAGCGGCATTGACTGAGCCGTATGTACTGGTGCAGGAACTGCTGGATCACGCTGTGCTATACCGCATTTGCGGCTTTCTACCGGAGATGAAACATCCCTTGAGCGCCCGCTCCACGCTGCGCAAGAAGGTGCTCGAGCAACTGCATGGCCACGGCGTCGAAATTGTATCGCCGGCTTTCATGAACCAGCGCATTCTCGACCCAACGAGGCAGGTGGTACCCGAGCAACCCGTCATTGACTCGACAGAAAAGCGGGACGCCAACAAGGTGGTGCCGGAAGAGAAAATTTTCGACCAGGCAGAGCAAGCGGCCTCTATTGAGGAGCTCAAACAACGTCAGGAAGAAGCCCGACAGGCCGTCAAGCGGGAAAAAGCCCACCTGAAGACAGTGCCAGAGGAACAGCGTGAAACAGTGGAGCGGAAGATTGTCCTGCTGGAACAACAGGCTGAACGATTGGCGGAGCGGGTGGAGATCAACACCCGCAGGGACTAGCGGGCGAACACCCGGGAGCGCACGGACGCAAGCCTGCCCTACAGATCGATTTCCCGCTGGAATTCCTGCTCAATTTTCTGCTGCAATTCATACCGCGCCACACCGGAGCGCCGGGTCGCTTTGTTCATCCGGCTGTTAAATCGCTGGCGACGGTAACGCGCGACCAGGCGGGGGAAACGCAGCTCTTCAATTTCACCGGCAATCAGCGCTTCAATAAACGCAATGTCGATACCCACCCGATACGCGATGCGGCTGGGACGAATCTTGTTGGCGTGGAATTCCGCCACAATGTGAATCTGGTGCTCGCGCCCATAGTGGCACTCGCGGGAGTAACCGTAGGGTGGAGACGGCGTGCGGGTGTCGGGTTTTGCGGCGGAATCTGTCATGCGGGTGTTTTAGCAGTTGTGGGCAGACTTGCCAAGGCCGAAGTTCGCCTGTTTAGCCACCAGCCGATCGGCGCCTGCGTTTTCGGGCATACCAGAGTCCCCCTGCCGCCAGTAGGCACAGGCCTATTATAGTGCGGCGCTGATCGCGCGCTCGGCGATACTTTTCCTGGGGCGATAACACCCCACTCAGTTCGCCACCTGCGGCAGTGAGCCGCCGCTGCAGACGCTCGCGAGCTGCCATTCCAGCCGAGTCGAGCTTGCCCGCTTTGAGTGGCAGTTGCTCCAGCGGGTCTTGTTGCAAATCGAAAAAGCGACCGTCCTCGTAGAGCTTCCACCGCTCATCGAAAGCGTAGCGCGCTGGTACATTGTCACTCCAGCGAGGGTCGTAATGCATGAACAGGGTGTCACGCCAGTCTTTTGCCGCCTCGTTGCGCAACAGGGGCAACAGGGACTGCCCGTCAATGTCGTCGGGCAGTTCAGCTCCGGCGAGGCTCAGCAGGGTGGGGAAAAAATCCGCCAGATACACCAACTCGCTGCGCGTTGTGCCAGCCTCAATCGTACCGGGCCACCAGGCAATAAACGGCACGTGAGTGGCCGACTGCAGGGTCAGTGCCTTGCCGCCTCGCACTTCATGGCCGTTTTGCCGGGAGGTGATTTTGCGATCGGTGCCGTTGTCGCCCACAAACAGCAACAAGGTGTTTTCCGCCACACCGCTGTGTTCCAGAACACCGCGCAGCTGCCCCACAATAGCGTCCATATGTTCAATCATGGCGGCAAAGCGCTGCTGCCGGTCGCCGCCGCGATGACCCGGCGTGCCACTGAAGGGGCGATGCGGCAGAACCATGGGATAGTAGGCGATAAAAGGCTGTCCTGAAGCGGCGCTGTCGCGGATAAAATCACCGATTGCGTCGGCAAAAAGATCGGGCCCATAGCTGCTCTGCGGATGTAACCCGGGGCCCTGCGGCCCGGCTACGGTTGGCCCCCAGTAGCGGTCTGTCTCATCCTCGCGGGCGGCGATTTGCCACAGCGCATAGTCGGCGAAGCCCGCTGCCGCGGGACTCATGCCCTGCAGCTGTTCATACTTGTTCGTCACCAACTGCCACTTGCCCGCGGCAAAGGTGCGATAGCCAACGGCAGACAAGTGCTGGGCAAACGTAGTCTGGGCCGGGTCGAGATAGCCGAAATGCGTGTAGTTCCGCCAGCCGTCCTTGCCCGTCAGCAACATGACGCGCGAGGGCGTGCACAAGGGCGTGGCGTGGGCCTGCTCAAAACGCATACCCTGCGCGGCCAGTTCCTCCAGCACCGGTGTCTGATAGGACTCCCCGCCGTAACTGGACAGGGTTTCCACCCCCAGGTCGTCGGCCAGGATCAGCAGGATATTGGGGCGGCTGTCAGCCGGTTTTGCCGCGGGCGCCGACCCAGCGGCTGCGGCAAAGTTCGGGGCTGTCATCAGCAGCAAGGTCAGTGCAAAAAATCGCAACATCTGTCTTCCTGTCAGCAAGTTTTGGCCACATATGACCGCAAAGTACGGTTAATTTGGCCGCTGGCGGGGACTATACTGGAACGCTGACAAATCTGCCTCCCCCGGGGCAGCAGCGAGGAGACCGCCGCCATGAACGCACCCGAGACGCTCACCGAACAGACAGACATCGAAACCCGGATGAACGCCGTACTGGATTCCCAGCGCACGGACTACCTGGGGGAAGGAGTCGTAACAGCCGAGAAACGCATCGACCGGCTGGATCGCGGCATCGATATCCTGCTCAAATACCAGGATCAGATGGTGGAAGCCCTCAACAGCGACTTCAGCTGTCGCTCCAGGCAGGTCAGCCTGCTCACCGATGTGGCGGCTTCTGTGACACCGATGAAACACGCAAAAAAGCATCTGCGCAAATGGATGAAAGGCGAGCGTCGCCCCACCATGTTTCCAATGAACCTGCTCGGTGGTCGCTCACGCATTGAAAACCAGCCCCTGGGCGTGGTGGGCGTCATCTCACCCTGGAACTTTCCGGTAAACCTCACCTTCGGCCCACTGGCCGGCATTCTCGCCGCTGGCAACCGGGCCATGATCAAGCCCTCGGAATTCACCCCGGCCACCTCTGAAGTCATGGCCACTATGGTCAGGGAAGCGTGGGACGAAAAAGAAGTCTCCATTTTTACCGGGGGCCCCGAAGTCGGTCGGGCTTTTTCGGGTCTGGCCTTTGACCACCTCCTGTTCACTGGAGCCACCTCGGTTGCGCGCCATATTATGGCGGCGGCCTCCCGCAACCTGGTCCCGGTTACCCTGGAACTGGGCGGCAAATCGCCGGTGATCATTTCCCGCAGCGCCGACCTTGAGAAAACCCTGACCCGTGTGATGCTGGGCAAAACACTCAACGCCGGCCAGATCTGCCTGGCACCGGACTACCTGATGGTGCCGGAGGAAAAATTGCACGAAGTGATCGAAGCGGCCCAGAAAGCCGTGAGCGACATGTATCCCAAACTGCTGGACAACGATGAGTACACCTCGGTCGTGAACGAGCGTCATTTCGAACGCCTGCAAAGCTACCTGACGGAAGCGGAAGAGCGCGGTATCAAAGCCATTGCTATCAATCCGGCCAACGAAGACTTCAGCCAGCAGCAATCCAGCCGCAAGATCCCGCCGACTCTGGTCCCGGAACCAGCAGACGACCTGAAGGTTATGCAGGAGGAGATTTTCGGTCCGCTGCTGCCCATCCGCACCTACCGTCACTTCGACGAAACCATCGCCTTTGTGAACGCAAACCCCCGGCCCCTGGCCGCCTATTACTTTGGTGATGACCGGGAGGAAGAGGACGCAGTGCTCAAGCGCACGACCTCGGGTGGCGTCTGTGTCAACGACGTAATAATGCACATCATGCAGGAGGAGCTGCCCTTCGGTGGTGTCGGCCCCAGCGGCATGGGCGCCTACCACGGCCATGAGGGCTTCAAGACCTTCAGCCATGCCAAGTCGATCTACCGCCAGGCGAACGCGAATATTGCCAAGCTCGGCGGCATGTTGCCGCCCTACGGCAAGGCGACTGAGAAGACCATCAGCATGCAAATCAAGAAGTAGCGGACCTCAGGGTGCGCGCAGACCAGCGTGCACCTTTTTCTACCGCTCTTCTATCCAGGGCGCAGGGCGGGTTTCCGGCGCCCCGGACCTCGCTTCACGCTATGTTGCCCTTCTGGTACTGGCTTACAGCATAGCCAACTGCCGCGGATGTCGGTACGGTGGCCGAACCCTGTTTGTGGTGCAATACTGTTATTCCCCAAAGTCAAAAGGACAAGCAATGATGAAGCCTGTGGTGGGAATGGCGGTATTGGCACTTCTTCTATCGGCCTGCAGCGAGGAGCCGGGGAGCAGGGGGTGGTGTGAAGACCAAGCGGAGCGGGACAAGGGCCAGTGGACCGGTGAAGACGCGATCACCTTCGCCAAGCACTGTGTTTTTGAAGGCAGCAACATCGGTTCCAAATCCTGGTGCGAGGCACTGGACGACAAACCCAAATCCGACTGGAGCACCAACGAAGCAACAGCCTACACCCAGTATTGTGTGCTCTAGAAGGCGCATTCCGGCGGAGTTTGTTTTCCACATTCCCGGCGGCTTACCAGGCAACCAACCCATGGGCCCCACCACTTGCCGGGCCCCCTACTGCCGGGAGCAGATAGCATGTCGAGAATAGTGCAAAGCCTCATACTCATCGCGGTTACGGTGCTCACCCTGGGACTGTCCCCGGCCGGCAACGCCGGCGAAACGCTGCAGCGCGTGATCGACTTCAAAACGCTGAAAGTTGGAATGACCGGCGAACAGCCGCCCATGAATATGGTGAATCGGGAGAAATCCCTCATGGGCTTTGATGTGGACCTGGCCAAGGCCCTGGCCAACGCCATGCGGGTCAAACTGGAAATCAAAGTTCTGCCCTTTGCCGAGCTGATGCCCGCGCTGGACGATGACCGCATTGATATGGTGATTTCCGGCATGGCAATCACACCCGAGCGCAGCGAACAGGCCTCGTTTGTCGGTCCCTACATGATGTCCGGCAAATCCATGCTGACGCGCAACTCAGTGCTGGCCAAGGTATCCGACAGCGCGGAGTTTAATCGCGGCGACTTGAAACTCGCGGCGCTGAAAAACTCCACCAGCGCCAGCTTCGTGCGTGAAGGCGCCCCCGATGCCCAGCTGATCGAGGTGCCAAACTACGACGAGGCAGTGCAGATGGTGATCGATGGCGAGGCCGACGGCCTGGTCGCCGATATGCCGGTTTGCCAGCTGGCGGTACTGCGCTTTCCCAATGCGGGCCTGGTCACGCTGGAAAAGCCCCTGACCGTCGAGCCTATCGGTATCGCGGTCAACAAGGACGACGCCCAGTTCCACAATCTGGTAGACAACTATCTGGAGGCTTACACCAAAATAGGCGTACTGGCCCAGTTGCGCAAGAAATGGCTGGAAGAGAACCAATGGCTGGCGGCCCTGCCATAGCCGCTGGCGATGTGGCGCCAGCGGTGCCTGTACGCATGCTGGATCGCCGGCGCAGCTCTCCTGGCAGGCTGTATGACTGAGGCGGGCACGCAACCGCTGGTGATCGCCCACCGCGGCGCCAGTGGTTATCTTCCGGAGCACACCCTGGCCGCGAAAGCACTGGCTCATGTAATGGGGGCGGATTACATCGAACAAGACGTAGTCCTGACCCGGGACGGTGTTCCGGTGGTGCTGCACGACATCCATCTCGATACCACCACCGACGTGGCCCGGCGCTTCCCCGGGCGCGCCCGCGATGACGGCCGTTTCTACGCGATTGATTTCAGTCTCGAAGAAATACGCCAGCTGCGAGTGCACGAACGCAGCAAACTGGATGACCACGACCGCGAAGTCGCCGTATTCCCGGGACGTTTTCCACTCATTGCAACCGGAATGTCCGTGCCCACGCTGGCCGAAGAAATTGCTCTGATCGCCGGCCTGGACCAGAGCCGCGGGCGGCAAACCGGTCTCTACGTTGAACTCAAAGCACCGCGCTTTCATCGCGCAGCGGGGCAGGATATCGCCAAAGTGGTACTGGCGGTACTGGCTGAACAGGGCTATGCAGATAAGCCTCGGCAGGTGTTTCTGCAATGCTTTGACGACGCTACCCTGCGCTACCTGAAAGACGGCTTGAACACACCACTGCCGTTGATCCAGTTGATTGCAGACCCCAGCTGGGGCGAAGACAGCGCCGTGGACTACGATCATCTGCGCAGTGCCGCAGGATTGCGCGAAATCGCCAGCTACGCCGATGGTATAGGCCCCTGGCTGATGCACATTTACCTCGGCAAAGACCAACAGGGGCAAGCCAAGATCAGCGAGCTGGTTGAAAACGCCCACGCCGAGGGCCTCGCCGTTCATCCCTACACCTTGCGCAGTGACCAGCTTCCGCCGGGAATTGAACACTACGAGGAGCTGCTGACGCTGTTGATCGATATCGCGGGGGTCGACGGCCTGTTCACCGATTTCCCCGACACTGCCCGGCGCTATATCGACCAGCGCAGCACAGCGAGATGAATTACCAGGGCGCCCGCACCTACCTGTGGTCCCGGCCCGAGGTGCTGGAATACGGTGGTGCTCGATGGCACGGTGCCGGAGAACGAGCTACAGCGTATGATCGACCATTCCTACGCGCTGGTTGTCAGGGGCCTGCCCAAGGCCCGGCGGCAGGCCCTGGAGATTCGTCATGGCCGCGGCGCCCTGTTTCGCTAAAATTTGGTCAGGGCCGCGCGACAGCCACAACAAACTGAGCCGCCGCTGGCAGTCTGGCGCGCAACAGGGCATCATCTGTCTGCATAAAATGGATCACCGGGCACCATCAAAGCAGGCACAGGTGCCCCGGGTTTTGCAACCAGCCACCCCATATAAGGACAGGAGCGTGACACCCAAGGTAAATCGCCGCACCAAGATTGTGGCGACCATCGGCCCCGGCAGCGAGTCGGAGCCCATGCTGGCCAAGCTGATTGACGCCGGCGTCAATGTTTTCCGGCTCAACTTCAGTCACGGTTCTGCGGAGCACCACGCAGAGGTCGCCCGGCGCATTCGCAAACAGGCGGCGAGCGCCGGCAAATACGTGGGTATTCTCGCCGACCTGCAGGGCCCCAAAATTCGCATCAGCAGTTTCCGCGACGGCGCCGTGGAATTGACCCGGGGCGCCCGCTTCCAGCTGGACCTGGCTCTCGGCGACGACGAAGGCACCGCCCAGGCTGTGGGTCTGGACTATCCCGAGCTGTGCACCAGTGTCAGTGCCGGGGACACCCTGCTGCTGGACGACGGACGCCTGCGGCTGAGCGTCGATGACGTGGGGGCCGGCACCGTGGATTGCACCGTGGTGGTGGGCGGCAAGCTCGGTTCGCGCAAAGGTATCAACCGCCTCGGCGGCGGTCTGGCGGCCCCGGCGCTGACCACCAAGGACATTGCCGATATCGACAGTCTGGCCCAGGTAAAGCCCGATTTTGTCGCGGTGTCCTTTGTTTCCAGCGCCAACGACATTTTTCAGACCCGCGACCTGCTGCAGCAACATCAACTGTCCCCGGCTATCATCGCCAAGATTGAGCGCGCGGAAGTGGTGGCCGACCAGGACGCCCTCAATCGCATACTCGAAGCCGGATTTGGCATCATGGTGGCCCGCGGCGACCTGGGCGTGGAAGTCGGCGATGCCCAACTCATCGGTATTCAGAAAGACCTGATTTCCCGGGCCCGCAAGAGCGACCGGATCGTCATCACGGCCACCCAGATGATGGAATCCATGATCAGCAGCCCCATGCCCACGCGGGCGGAGGTATTCGATGTGGCCAATGCCGTGCTCGATGGCACGGACGCTGTGATGCTGTCAGCGGAAACGGCGGTGGGCAGCTTTCCCGAAGAAGTGGTCAAGGCTATGGCTGAAGCCGCACTGGGTGCAGAGCGTCACCCGGTCGCCCGGACCTCCCGCTACCGTCTCGACAAGCAGTTCGCCTCCGCCCAGGAAACCATCGCCATGTCGGCGATTTACGCCGCCAATCACTACGCCAATGTGCGCGGAATTGCCTGTCTTACCGAGTCCGGCACTACGCCGCTACTGATGTCACGCCTGAGTTCCGGGCTCCCTATTTTTGCCTTGAGCAATCGCAGCGAGACCCTGCAAAAGCTCTGCCTGTGCCGCGGCGTTGTGCCACTGTATTTTGACGCCGATGCCATTGAGCAGGGCGCTATCGAGGCTCTGGCTATCGAATTCCTGCAAGGTGAGGGTTACCTGCAACAGGGAGATTCCATACTGCTGACTCGCGGGTCCGTCATGGGCAGTCCCGGCGCTACCAATATCATGAAGATACTGCCGGTGGCATGAGGAAACCGGCCCCGCGGGGCACCCGGCTGGTAGCGGACGTCGGGGGCACCAACACCCGCATG
>Ga0115567_10004300_pt1 | contig 13927 bp, 7 predicted proteins | sample COGITO_mtgs_1204_2_FD_88679 | JGI IMG/M metagenome (GOLD analysis project Ga0115567, IMG submission 88679) | Pelagic marine microbial communities from North Sea - COGITO_mtgs_120412 | ecosystem: Environmental > Aquatic > Marine > Epipelagic | place: Germany:Helgoland, sampling site Kabeltonne...
ATCACCATCATTATCAGTGCCATCTTGACATTGTGTTGTTGCATCAGATTCATCATCGTCAGTTGGATGCGTACATCCTGGGTCTTGCATATCAATTACATTATCACCATCATTATCCATGCCGTCTTGACATTGGGAAGTTCCATCGGATTCTATATTATCTTGAGGAGTATCACAACCAGGATCTGCTGGGAAGTCTGTTAATTGATCACCATCATTGTCGATGCCGTCTTGACATTGAGATGTACCGTCGGATTCATTGTCGTCATCTTCAGATGAGCAACCTTGATCTGCTAAGTCAGTTAGACCATCGCCATCGTTATCAAGTCCATCTCTACATTCAGGAATATTATTTACTGTTACTGTGATTAAATCAATACCAAATTCACCTTCATCATCTGTTACTTTTATGTTTAGTACAGATTGGCCAGGCGCTAGAACAGTACAATCTAAATTGTGATCTGCATCAATGCTACAGGTTACTGCATCGGTATTTGTTTGGGAAGTTAATTCATAGCTTAGTGTTGCAACGTCCTGGTCAGGATCTGCTGCAAAACTTTCTAGATTAAAGATATTATTTTGTACTCCATCAAATTCATCATAGAATAAATCTTGCGCAGAAAGTGTAGGAGCTGTATTTGGATCTACAATGTCTCCTACTTCAACTAAATATTCAATTGTTTCTGCATCCCATGTTCTGTCATTAACTGGACAGCTCAAAGGCCTTGCTTCTATTGCAACGTTATAGAGGCCAGCTTCAGGGAAGCTATATGGCACAATTACAGATTCGAAATTATCGATACCTGCGCTTTCTACAACGGCGTTGATTTCATCGAAGAATCCATCTTTTTGTATAGTAATATTGACGGAGGTGTCAAGGGGATGGAGTTCTCCGAGATCGTCAAAGTAATTTGAGAGTGTTTCAAAGCTAATAGTTACTGGTTCGTTAGCCTTTTGATCAAGTGGTTGCGTAGATAGGCTATTAACTAGAGAGTAACATAGATCTACTGTTTCGCCGATTACTGAGAAGTCTTTACTTGCTTCTGCAGGTACATCGCTGATACATTTGCTATCTGGTACAGTCGTAGTAACTCTTGCATGGTACCTACCTACTTGGTCAGGTGTCCATTCGAACATTACTCTTGCTGCATCACTAAAGTCAACTTCAAGTGTGTCTACATCTGCATGTAGTACATTACCATTTTGATCTAGGATTTCTAGTGTAATATCAGTTTCTACTTCGTAATTTTGAGGAATTTGAGGTGCTTCGAATCCAATTGGTCCGCCGAATTTTAATGCGCTCCAAACAGTTGCGTCAAGCGATGTACTTACATCGAATTGAACTGGCTGATTTGGCGTTGCATCATTTATTACAACGAATGAGTCGATTGGTGATCTGCATGCTTCAACTTTAGATAAGTATACGTTATATGGTCCTTGTGGATCTGTTGCATCAGTTCCCGAGAAATTAGCTCTTTGAGCCCATGTTACGTAGTCTGCATTGTCATCTGCAAAGATGTGAGCATATCCATTGACATTTTGTAATGTAGTGGGATAAGTAATTGTTAGTGAATTTGAATTGGAGCTTTCGCTCGTTAATTGAGAGGTGTAGGATGTACAATCTGCATCTGCACAGACAAACGCATATGCATCTACACCATTGATAGGTGTTGTAGATGGGATGAAATTTCTATTTGCATCAATAGTTGCTTCATAGACATCAAAGGTTACTGTTCTTTCAGCTAGTGCTGACGTTGATAGTAATACTAAACAAAGTAAAAAAATAAACATTTTAGCAAAGTTAGTTGCCAAGTTGAGGACCTCCGTTTGGAAGAATATTGTTTACTGGAATTTGAGGACCGCCGTTACCTAAACCACCACCAGATGCTGGCGTAGTGGTATTTTTTCGCTTAGTTCTTGTTGTGTGGTATAAGATTGCTGCTGGAACTAGATCAATGGTATCACCTTTTCTATTTAGTTTCAATAGTGCGCTGCCATCTTCACCCATTTTCCAATAGGTGCCTGCATCATCAACCGGTTCACCCTTATCATCATTCTGCGTTGCAACTAGAATAGTTAATGATTTTTCCCTTGGGACCACCATGTAATGTGTTGCTTCAGGTGTTGTTGATTTTTTAGATACAGTATCTCGTGCATTATTTAGATATGCTTTTACTCTATCTGCATCAGATGTTCCATCTGGAATATGTAAAAAGTCTGCACCCTGAGAAAGTGCGTATGATGCATCTGTGTCAAATGTTTCTTCAATTCCTTTTTCAGTTGCACCTATAACAGCCGTAATTGCTGGACCGTAAGGTAGTGCACCTAGACCACCTAATGCGTCAATACCTAATTCTAACCATATGACATTGTCTTTTCTGCCAAGATCAAGTGTAGATTGTTCATCAGACTCAGTCAGTTTGTATTCTCCAGTAAATCCTTCTTTAATGCCTCTTAGATACCTGGTTCTTTTTCCTGTTAAGTCGTACCCAGGTATTTTACTATTTAATGTAAGTGAGGTAATACTAGTTAAACCGTTCTTATCATCATTTACTTCATAAGTAATTACTTTGATATTTTTAAGAGGATTCTTGGATAAATAGTCAGCAATAACACCATCCATTCTTCCAAGTGCTGCATTTAAATTAGTGTTTCTGCCATTGTAATCTCCAGAAGACTGAACATCAAGTTCAGGGATTGCTACAGAGACTTCTTCACTATTTGTAAGATTAAGTTCATCAGCAAATGCTTTACCTTTTGGTGCATATATGGACCTTAATAGTATTTTTTCACCTATTTGCATTGCCACACCTTTTTGATCAGGACTAAGTACAGCTATATCATCTATAGATTGTGCTTCAGCTTTTTCTTGAGTTCCGTATTCAGTGAGTTTACTGAGACTTATTTGCTCCGGGATTCCTTGTAATTCATGGGTATTTTTTGTTGTTGAGCACCCAGTATAGAGCATTGAACCTACTGCTAAAGCTCCACCTGTAACTATTTGTTTGAGATTCATTTTTTCGCCTCTTTGAAGAATTTCTTCAAGTTTTTATCAGTACCAAATACATTTTTTAGATCTGTTGATTTTATGATGCCTTCATGTAATTGCTGTAGTAATCTTGATGCTACGTTATACTCTTCACGTTCACTTGCAAATGAAACTCCCAACTCATGGAATTTTTGTCTTACATCTTCAAGGCTCATATTCTGCTTTTCAGCTACTTCTTCCATATAGGCTACTAGTTCTACATCATTTGAGAGGTAATCTTCTACAACTTTTCCAAATTCTTGACCAGTAGTTTTTACTTGAACTCCCTGAGATTCAATTTTTTGAACAAGATGTCCTAATTCCTTCCCAATTGCATCTAGTGACATTTCTAAACCACCATTCATGCTATAGGTTTTCTGCATGTTTTGAGCATTAACCACATCGGAATCTTCTTGAATGTCCATTTGTGCATGATATATATCACCCATGTCAACAATGTGTTTGTTAAATGCGAATGTGAAAAGTGCTTTTGCTGTCTCTCCATCAATTCCAAGAGCACTTAGATTTGCCTGATAATCTGTTTTTTCAGGATCTACATTGAAGTCATCTTGACCCATTGCATCACCAACAATACCTTCAAGTCCTGGAGGAGTAGATGAACCAGTGTTCATATTGGTTGATCCATTAGAAGACCCATTATTTGATTGTTTATCCTTAGCTTTTTTCTTAGCATCTTCTTTAGCTTTTTCTTTAGCTTGTTTTAGTGTAGTAGCTGTTACTCGCTCATAATCGTTATCTCGCTCACTAGATCCAGGTTCCATAAGAGGTTTAGAGACTGCAGTGTAATCAATAAGCGTACTACCTTTGAAATCGACAGGATTTCTTCCTTCGATTTTTGATTCTGCGTTTAATCTGTCTTTTAGAGATTTTCTTAATTCGTCATCAGGAAGATGGTGTCTTCCAGACATTGTAATCACAGGTTCGGTTACATTTCCTCTCAGTTTAGCTAGGCGTACTTTTTCACGAGCTATAACATCATAACCAGTATCTTTTGCATGCTTTCTTGCATCTGCAACATTTAACCCATCCGGAAAATGTGCTCTTTGAAGACTGCCGGGTACTAGGAATGTATTTTCGACACCTGCGTCATTCTTTATTGTAATTGGATTATCACTTGCTGCAAGAACATCATCATGCGTCATATCACCAGCATATGATTCTATTGTGTTACCAGTGGTTTTAGCTTCAGTTTTAAGTACTTGCTCTGCATGATTTAATGCTAGATCTTTTGGTAATCTAAATATTTTTCCACTTATAGGAACAAATGTAATTGCATTAGTTCCTTTAGATTCTGCTGATTCTGCCTTTAATTCTTCAACACTTGCTTCTGGATCATGTCCATTTGCTCTAACTTGTGCGCGTGCTTCATCATCAAGACGTAATCCGCCTTCAGAAATATCTGCACGAATAAGCGGTGCTGGCTGAGCTGTATTTTCAGGAGAGTGTACTACGTAGTCATTATTTACTCTAGATGTTTCACCTGCAATTGCTGGTGCAGGAGTTGCTTTAAGAGGAATCTTTCCAGTACTGGGTGAAATATTATTAGCTGTAGTTTGAACAATTGTTTCAAGTTCTAGTTGTGGTCCTGTAGTAGTTGATGCTTCAACTGTTTTTTCTTGATTGCTAGTTGTTTCTGATGCATATGGATTGAACTTTTCATCAAAAGAATTTGTAACTTCATAAGAAGGGCTAGGTTCAACACCTACTTCAGTAGTAGTTACTTCTGGATCAGGTTTAATGAGTGTTTCAACAGGTCGAGTTGTTGGAAGAACTGCTGGTCCAATACAAGTTTCTGCAACTAATGGATTTGCTTGAGCTTGATCATTTGTATTAGATGCATCATTATTTGGAACAGAGCCTGAGTTTTGATCTTCAATCGTATCATTGCTTGCATCTGCTCTTTGATCTGCACTTTTGAATTTATCTAGTAATCTTGCTTCTGCTGCATCTGCGTTTTCATCTGCTTCATTAAATTTTTCATCAAGAGTTGTGTTTACGTATGCTATTTTAGAAGTTGATCTTGATTCTTGAATACCGTCAGATTTTCCAAGTTGGTATGAACCGAATGCGATTGCAATTGCTGCTGCAGCTGCTGCGATGTATCCGAAAACTTTACTTCGTTTCTTTTTAGGTTCTGCTTGCTGAGCACCAGGCATATCATCACCTACAAAATCATCTATACTTGCAGATCCTCCATCAGAAACAGCAGGCGTCATAATACCTTGACCACCCATCACTGGTTCACCATTAGTCATAGGAAGTGTTTGATTCCAATAACTTAGGCAGCCACCATCAGGTGTTGGTTTTGCAGCGCTAGAAGCTGCTACTTTGGGAGTAGTAGTTTGATAGGCTGAATCAGGAGTTTGATTTTCCGCCTCTGGTGTTTTAGGTTTTTGAGTAGCAGCTGCTTTTTTCTTTCTTGGTCGTGGTCTTTTTTCTGCTTTTTTAACAGGTGGTTTGTATCCTGCATCTGCTTCTGCGTTAGCACTTGCATCAACAGTTACATCAACACTAACAGTTACATTCGCTTCTGCATTAGCTGATGCATTAGCAACTACGTCGTCAATACTTTCTCCTGTTGAGATTGTGTGCGAGGATGATGATCCGCCTTTTAATTGCGTTACTTTTTTTGCTTTACGAGCGATATATGCGTCGATATTTCGAAGTTGTTTGTTATTAAGATAGGTTCCACCTACCTGGGTGTTGTATTTTTTAAGATCGTTAAGTGCATCAACGGCAGCTACTGTAGCTAGAATGGTCTCTTCATTAGTTTTATAGGAGTTCAAGTGGGTTGATAGTCCTGCTAGAAGAGATCTGCCATGTTGTGAATTGCTTCCGATTGGTCTTTTATCGTTATCATCAGTCGTTGCGCGTGTTATGTAGCCCGAGAATTTATCATCAACTGCTTCATTTTGGATAGTTCCGTTATGGACGATAGTGTTATAAGCCTGTGCTGCTGAAGAAGTTTTCTTCAATCCTAATGTAGATTTTCCGTTTTGTACCATTATTTATCAACCCCGATGCGTAAGTGTTACTATAGGGTAGAAACATATGAGTGCTTATAAAGATTCGGGGAGATTTCGGGGAGATTAATTGTTAGATAGAAAGAGACATAATGGCCCAATATACGATAAATGCTTTTTTTCGAATATAAACCTCAATTACAGGTTAATGAGGTTATTTTCATAAACCTTTTAAAATTATGGCTTGTTTTCAGGCCTATGAAAGCCAAGGTCAAACATGTCTATAATAAGACAAAACCATACCACAAGGTCATTTTTACACTGCTTCTCATTATGATTCCTATTTTAATGAGTACATTCTTTAGAGTTGCACCCGTAACTCTTCCTGCAACAGATATTTGGGCTGAAAATTCAGTAATTGATAATTACCGATCTCAGCTCGCTCAACAGGTTCGAACTCAGTTTCCTACTTTGCCTCAAGCGCAGGTAGACGCTGAAGTGAATCGTCAGCTTGTTGATGTTTTGGAAGATAATCCAAACTTGCAAGAGCAAATTGACCAAACTTCTGAATATTTCAAAAGTCGTATGAAAGATGATTCAGGGCAGACGTATCTGCTTGCAATCGACCCTTGGCTTTGGTATGGGTATACTAAGAATTATGTTAATGGCGGACAGTACGGTACTGAAACTGTTGATGGCGTTGATACACACGGACTGAGAAATGGCAGAATGGGTGTTAAGGCACAGCAAGGTTTAATGGGAACTGTTACTGTTTTTATTCACAAAGTAATGAATATCTTTTGGCCTGGAACTTCTCCTTTGACGGCAGCTTTTTACTTGCCTGTTATTTTAATGGGACTTGCAACGATTCCCGCTTTCTTTATTGGAAGACGTTTGAGTAATAACCTTGGCGGTTTACTCTCTGCAATTATTGTTGGTATTCATCCTGCATTACTTGGGCGAACTGCAGCTGGTTTTTCAGATACGGATTCATTTACTGTTTTCTTTCCGTTGTTTATTGCATTCTTCTTTATTGAAGCTTTGAATAATAAGGGCTGGAAATCATGGATGTATATGGGACTTAGTATCATCACTCTTGGTTTTATGAGAGTTGCATGGAGCGGGTGGTTCTATATTTTTGTATTTATCGTATTCTCAACATTAGCTTATTTTGGATTGAAACTAATTGCAGGATATAAATCACAGGGTCTTAAGAATTTTGCAGGTCCTGCAAAACAAATTTTAGTTGGACTCTTCGGGTTCATCATCTTTGGTCTTCTTTTCACAGGGATTCTTTCATCAGCACTTCGAGATACTCCTCTTGTAGAAACTATAATTGATTCTTTCAAGGGACCTATTTCTGGAACAATTGGTTTTATTGAACTAAAAGATGTTGGAATCGATTCTGTTTGGCCTAATGTAAAGACAACTGTTGCTGAACTAAATAGTGCTTCAATATCTAGAGCGATAAAATCAATAGGTAGTTACTTCCTGTATTTCATTGCTCTCCTTGGAACTCTTTTAGCAGTTCTTTATAGAAAAGGAATGGATAAAAAGGATTACGGGATAATCGTTGCTGGGATTTTATGGATGGCATTCATTCTCAAATTGGTGGGTGATGGATCGATTACCAGCGTAATGGTCTTTGCTGTTCTTGTTTCAGTTCCAATTGGTGCTGCACTATTGTACAAGGCATGGGTTAATCAGCTCCCTTCACACTTATGGACTGCCATACTCATCCATACATGGATCATTGGTCTTACTTACGCAACTGCTACAAGTATTCGTTTTGCAGCGGTTCTTGTTCCTGCATTCGCATTTGGATTTGCTGCAACCATAGCTTACCTTTACGATAGTTTAACTACTTCAGGCAATAGAGAAATGAAAATTGGCTTACTTGGACTTGTCTGCATTGGACTTATTGTTGAAGCATTTTTAATCTTCGGATTAACAACAGGCCTCGTAATTGTTGCTCTTATTGCACTGATTGGATACATTATAAAAATGGACGCTGATACAGAAACAGGGGCACTTCGTCGTGGCTTACAGTTTGGTTTGGCTTTACTTATTCTCGCTGTTGTTTTACCTGGACAAGTAGAAGGTGCATGGCAAACAAGCCTTAGTGAAGTACCTTCAATGAATGATGCGTGGTATGATAGTTTAATTGAAATCAAAGATGATTCAGAATCTATGGGCGATGGAATTATTACATCATGGTGGGACTTTGGTCATTGGTTTGTTTCTATTGCTGAGCGAAGAGTTACGTTCGACGGTGGTAACCAAGGAAATAGAATTCATTGGGTAGGTAAAAGTTTACTTACTAGTTCAGAAGAAGAGAGTTTAGCAATTCTTAGAATGCTTAATTGTGGACAAGAAGAAGCATTTAATTCACTTGATGAATATACTGGCGATCTTCGCGGCGATAAAGTAGTTGATTTACTTAACGGAGTCATCATGATTGAAAAAGAAGCTGCACGTTCTCGTTTGAATGAAGCTGGACTTAGTTCTGATGAAGTTTCACAGATGCTTGAATATACACATTGCGATGATTTAATTCCACAATATTACATCTCATCTAGTGATATGATTGGGAAAGCTGCAGTATGGGCTCACTTTGGTAGCTGGGATTTCAACAAAGCTGCAATGTTTAATGTTGTACGTGGCGCTGACCAAGCTGAAGGAACTCAGATTTTAACAAGTGATTTTGGACTTGATGAAGCTGAAGCTCAAAAAATATTTACTGAGATTAATGCTGCTGAAAATGGTGATAGATGGATTGCACCTTGGCCGTCATATAGAGGAAATCCTCAGCGATGTAGTCTTAATGGTGCTGATTTAGTTTGTGGTAATATCGTAATTGACCCTGCTAATTATACTGCAGAAATTGGTGTTCAAGGTGGGAGTGTTCAAGCAGACAAGGTGATTAGAATACACGATGGTGAATATGTAGTTACCACTGGTGATGATAATACAAATTTGGGAGTGATTGTTGTTTCTTCTAATGGAAGAACTGATGCGATCCTTGCAGATACAGCACTTGTCGAAAGTATGTTTACTAAGATGTATTATTTTAATGGAAGAGGCCTTGATAACTTTGAGCAGCTAGGAAATAGAAATAGCTTTAGAGGCGACGTCATTAAAACATACAGAGTTACATTCCCTGGATACGAAGATCCATGGGCTGATACAAATGAGGGCAATGAAACAGTTGAAATCATCGAATAATGATGACGTATGGATCATATTAGCAGCATACAATGAACAAGATAGAATTAAGTCTGTTTTAGATGCTGTTAAAAAACATGCGAAGCATATCATTGTTGTAGATGATGGATCTAAAGATGGTACGGCAGACATTGTTAGAAAATGTAAAGGCGTTACTCTTCTTCAGCATAAAAGAAACCTTGGAAAAGGTTCAGCAGTTAGAAGTGGATGCGATTTTGCTGTAAAGCAGGGTGCTAATATTCTTGTTTTAATGGATAGTGATGGACAGCATGATGCTAGAAATATTCCGCGTTTTATTAAAACCATGAAGGATGTTGACGTAGTATTTGGTTATCGTACTGAACGATCTCAAATGCCACTACTCTACAAATTTGGAAATTGGTTCTTAACTATGTATACCTTTCTTTTATTTGGTTCTCGTATTAAAGACACACAAGGCGGTTTTAGATCTATGACATCGGATGCATATAAAAAAATAAGATGGCATGCTACTCGTTATGAGATGGAAACTGAGATGATTGCACATGCTGCAAAGCATAAGTTAAAATATAGGCAAATCCCTATTAAGACGATATATCATGATGCTTACAAGGGAACTAGTGTTTCTGATGGATTCAAAATATGTTGGCACATGTTAAAATGGAGATTAGGACTATGAAGTGGTTCTATATGTTTAGAAGGCAGTTTGCAGAGAAAAAGATTTTTGTTCAAAGATCACTTTCCTACGTGTCTATTTTAAATTCAGGAATGATCCTATTCTTACTGCTTTCTCGATTAGAAGACTATGGATATGAGATTTTAATAGAGAAATGGTTTTTCCCCATTTATATTGTTGGAATAATTGGTCTTGTCTGTTTAGGATATCTTGATTTCAAGCTAGGTTTTCATAGGGAAGAACAGAAAGTGGTCGGTAAAAGAAATCCTTACATGAAGGAGATTATTGAGCGTCTTGAAAGCATCGAGGGGAAGCTTAAGAAATGAATATCCTTATGGTCTGTCCTGACTGGTTTCCTTTTTCAGCAGGACTTTCTCAATCATGTCATGCTTTGTGTAAGGAGTTTGAAGCACATGGACATAATGTAAGAGTTCTTGTAGCAGATGATGGTAATGTAGAAAAAAAAGGACTTAATGTGCATCCTATTCCTTACTTGTTTCGTATCCTTGGTAGAAGTCCTGTTCTTTGGAATCCTTGGAAAAAGATTAAGAACCACATTAAATGGTGCGATACTGTTTGCTTGTTTAGCTATATGTATGTGATGAATTCACAGATTGTTAAACTTCGATCAAAAGGTAAATTTGATAAACCACTCATTCATTTTTATAGAGGTAGTTTAGAAGATGGTGTTCTTAATCAGGTTTCATTGCCTGTCAGAATTGCTAAGTGGGTGTATGATAGAACTGTTGGGAAACGTATGTTTACTGAGGTAGACCATATTATTTCAAATGCCAAATCAGTGCTTTCTTTGATCACTGAAAAATACGGTGTTTCTAAAGAGAAGATGACGTATGTAAAGAATGCACTTCATGTGAATGAATTTGATGCTTTAAAAGAGAAGAAAAAAAGAGTAATTTTTATTGGAAGACTTATTGAAAATAAGGGCGTTAAACTATTTAAAGATATTTCAGAGGTAGTTCCAGATGATTGGGAATTTGTGATTGTCGGAGATGGACCCATGAGGCAACATGTTGAAAATATTGCAAAAAATAAGAACAATGTTGTCTACGAGGGAAGGGAAACATATGAAAATACAAAAAAAATACTTTCTGAATCATCAATTTTGGCTTTACCTAGCTTTGCCGAAGGATCTCCACGGGTAGTTATGGAAGCCAGTGCATGCGGCATTTCTTCTATTGCATTTAATGTTGGGGATGTTGATCAAACAATCCCTGAAGATTGTGGTTATGTCATTCCTGCATTTGATAAAAAAGAATTTGTCTTGAAAGTTAAGGAGTTAATTCATGATACAGAGGATCGGATTTCAAAAGGCATTAATGCAAGAAAATTTGCAGAGAAAGAACTTGATTGGAGTATTAATTACCCAAAGATTGAAGAAAAAATAGAGGAAGTAGTTGGAAAATGAAAATTCTTATTTTTGCTACATTCTATGCACCTTTTGTTGGTGGAGCAGAAATTGCATGTCAGCAAGTATTTGAACGGCTCAGCGATAAACATGAGGTCCACATAGTTACTGGAAAACATAACCCAAAAGTTAAACAGTACGAAGTAATTAATGGAATTCATGTGCACAGAGTTGGAAAAGGTGTTGCAAAGGATAAGTTTAATTTTATCTTCAACGGATCTAAAGAAGCTCTTCGATTACATAGAAAAGAAGAATTCGATTTATTCTATGTGTTAATGGCAAACCAAGCAAGTCTTGCTGGGATGATTTTTAATAGGTTAACTAAAGGAAAAATACCTTCAATACTTAATTTACAGAATGGCATGGACATTGAACATGTTAAAAATCAGGTTCCAAAAGGATTTTGGTGGCTCTACAAGAAACTTTATGTTGAGTTTGACAAAGTAACTGTACTTGGAACTTCTCTAATGAAAAGAGCTAAAGATTTTGGTTGTGAAAATCCTGTTTTAATTCCAAATGGCGTTGATACAGATATTTTTGTTGAAAAAAAATATGAAGAAGGTTTAGCAAAATCACTCGGAATATCTAAGAAAAATAAAGTAATAATTACTGTTTCACGTCTTTCACACAAAAATAATGTTGAAGGATTAATTGAATCGATGAAGTACCTTGGAGATGCGTTTAGATTACTTATTGTTGGTGATGGGGAACTCAAGGACAAGCTCCATGAAAAGGCTAAAGGAGATTCAAGGATCACCTTTACTGGAAATGTTGAATATAAAGAACTTCCAAAATATTTCTCTCTTGCAGACGTATTTGTTCGAGCATCACACACAGAGAGTTTTGGTAATAGTTTTGTTGAAGCAATGTCTTGCGGTGTTCCTGTTATTGGGACCCGTGTTGGAGGGATCCCTGATTTTTTAAAAGATGGTGAAACAGGTTTATTTTGTGAAACTAATGGGAAAAGTATTGCTAAAAAGATTAAACTTCTCATAGAAGATGAAAAGTCATATGACCGTATTAAAGAAAAATCAACAGCTCTTTCCAATAGATATTCCTGGGAAGATATTTCAAAGAAAGTTGGTGAAGAGTTGGATCATTTAATGAATAAAAAAATTCTTTTGATCACAGGTATTTATCCTCCAGAGATTGGAGGTCCTGCAACGTATGTGAAAATGCTTCAAGAAGAACTTCCTAAAAGAGGATTTAATGTGCATGTGCTTACACTTGGAGATATAAAAAATACTGATGATGTCAGCTATATCTCTCGAAAGAAAGGATTTTTTGCACGATCATGGAAGATTAAGCGCTTTATTGAGAAAGGAGATTTCGATATTGTATTTGCTCAAACGCCTTTCAGTGTTGGTTTTGGAGTTGCTCTTGCTCGGACTAAAGCAAAGAAAGTACTCAAAGTTGTGGGAGACAATGTTTGGGAAATTTCTCAAGATATTCTCGGTGTTACTGATGGGGTCCTTGATTTTCAGAAAAATAGATACTCTTTCAGAATTGAATTAATGAGAAAAATAGAATACTGGACTGTTAAGCAATATGATTCAGTCATCACTCCATCCCACTATCTAAGTACACTCATCCAAGGCTGGGGTACTCCACTCAAAAAAATTACTGTAATTTACAATGCTGTCGATATACCACCCATTAAATATTCAAAAGAAAGTATCAGAAAGAGAGAAGGCATATCAGGTAATGCAGTTCTTACAGTTGGAAGAATAATTCCAGTAAAAGGAATTGAATTCCTAATTGATTTCTTCAGCAAGAGAAATGAACAATTTATTATCATAGGAGACGGTAATCTTCTTGAAAAACTTAAGAAAAAAGCAGCTCCGTTCAAAAACATTCACTTTAAAGGAAGATTACCTAGGGAAAAAGTTTATGAATTCATGAAAGCATCAGACTGTGTGATTCTCAACTCTGAAATTGAAGGATTGCCTTTCGCTCTAATTGAAGCTATCCTCATTGGAACAAAAGTAGTCGGATCCAATGTTGGTGGAATACCCGAAGTAGTTATTCCCGGCATTACTGGAGAATTGTTCAAGAGGAATAATGCAAAATCATTAAATTCAGCTTTGAAAAAAGTTAAATCACCAAGTAATGTAAAAGATTTTTCCATTGTTAAAAATATTAATAAAACTTGTGAGGTTCTTCTGAAATGAATATTATTTCAATAGGACTGGATAAAAATCTATTTGATCCAACTAGTTCTGTAGTGAGGCGTCAAAAACTTTACTGCAAAGCGTTTGGTGGAGAAAACAACATCATTGTTCATACTGGAAAAAGCTTCAAGAAAGTTACTTATGAAGGCATTACAGTATATCCGAGTAATTCTTTTTTAAAGCCTTTTTTTATTCTGGATGCTTTTTTCCTAGCTAAAAAGATATTAAAAAAAGAAAAGATTGATTTGATAGTGACACAGGATCCACACATATGTGGTTTAATTGGACTTATTATCAAATTGTTTTATAAAATTCCACTTTGCGTTCACTTCCATGCAGATTTTCTCGATAATAAATATTGGGTGAAAGAGTTTTGGCTGAACAGATTATTTAATTTCATTTCTAAAGTAGTAATCAAAAAGGCAGATGGATTTAGAG
>Ga0115567_10004307_pt1 | contig 13909 bp, 8 predicted proteins | sample COGITO_mtgs_1204_2_FD_88679 | JGI IMG/M metagenome (GOLD analysis project Ga0115567, IMG submission 88679) | Pelagic marine microbial communities from North Sea - COGITO_mtgs_120412 | ecosystem: Environmental > Aquatic > Marine > Epipelagic | place: Germany:Helgoland, sampling site Kabeltonne...
AACTGGATAGAGTCCAGATTCTGGGCGTTGGTGTTGCCGAATCGGATGGGCTGAACCGTGGCGTCGTCGTCAACATCGATAAGACGGTGTCAGGCGTACAGGAAGCTATCTGTGAAGCTGAGCGCATGGCCGGTGTCGAAGTGCGCAATGTGATTGTGGGAATCGCAGGCGATCACGTTCAGAGTTTTCAGTCTCGCGGCGTAGTGACCATTTCTAATAAAGATGGGGAGATTACGGAAGCTGACGTGCACCGGTTACTTGAAGACACCACTCATGTAGCGATGCCAGCAGACCGCGAAATCTTACATGTGATTCCACAAGAGTTTATTGTAGATGGCCAGGATGGCGTCGCCGATCCAGTGGGCATGAGTGGCGTTCGTCTCGAGGCTAACGTTCATATCATCACGGGACTAGTTTCGGCTGCCAAAAACATCTATCGGTGTATAGAAAAGGCAGGATATCGGGTCGCGGACATCGTACTCGAGCCACTGGGTTCCTCGTTTGCCGTTCTCCATTCCGATGAAAAAGAAGTGGGTGTGGCGCTCATCGATATTGGTGGTGGCACAACAGACATCGCTGTATTTGAAGACAATACAATTCGACATACCGCCGTTGTGGCCGTTGCAGGAAATAAGATTACCGATGACATCCGAAAAGGACTTGGAGTCATGCGGGATCAAGCGGAAGCATTGAAATGTGAGTTTGGGGCAGCTATGGCCGAAATGGCCCCAGATGAAGAGATCGCCATTCCCGGAGTGGCTGGTCGGACCGAAAAACGGGTGGGACGCAGTACTCTTGCGCAGATCATCCAGCCACGAATCGAGGAAATTCTCGAAATCGCGGCTATAGAAATTAAACGAAGCGGATTTTCAAGACATCTTTCCGCCGGCGTCGTATTGACGGGTGGTGGGTCGTTAGTGAAAGGAACCGCAGAGTTAGCAGCAGAAATTTTGGGAATGGATGCCAGGATCGGGAGGCCCATGGGGCTTACTGCTGGATTAGTCCAGGAAGTGTCTGATCCCAAATTCGCAACCGGTGTAGGCCTCGTGCTTTACGGGCTAAGACCGGAAATGATAGGAAGTACCCCGTTTCGGACAGATCATCTTGACGCATCGGATCCATCTGCAGGTGGAGACAATCTGGTTAAGAAGATCAAAGAATCCATGATGGGGTGGTTCAATGAGCTTTAATCCAAAAACCAAGACTAGTCGGATTGCTCGTCCGGAGAGTCGTTTTATCAGCCAATAAGTACTTTAGGAGGGTCTTATGGATAACCTGTTCAGTAGCCATTTTGCATTTGATGATGCAGAGAACGCCGAGGCAAAAATTTGCGTCGTCGGTGTAGGTGGTGGCGGCGGAAATGCAGTCAACAACATGATTCAAAAAGGAATCACGGGCGTTGACTTCTATGCAATTAATACAGATTCACAGGCGTTGGATGCCAACTTGGCGCCCTACAAGATTCAAGCTGGAAAAGGTCTGACAAAAGGCCTTGGGGCCGGGGCTCGTCCAGGCATTGGGGCTGAAGCCATTGAGGAAAGCCGCAGAGAAATCGAGGATGCTCTTCAAGGTTTTGATATGGTATTTATCACGGCCGGAATGGGTGGAGGGACTGGAACAGGTGGCGCTCCCATTGTAGCTGCTATCGCCAAGGATCTTGGCGTTCTGTCTGTGGCTATCGTTACCCGTCCTTTTGAGTGTGAAGGGCCGAAGCGTGCCAAGTATGCCGGTGCAGGTGTCGAATTGCTTAAGAAAAATGTAGATACGCTCATCATTATTCCCAATGAGCGACTTCTCGACATTGCAGAGGCAGACACTTCTATGTTAGAAGCGTTTGAGACGGCAGATGATGTCCTCTACAATGCAACGCGCGGGATTTCTGATCTGATTACCGTTCACGGGTTGATCAACCTTGACTTCGCAGATGTCAAAACTACGATGAGCAACGGAGGTACCGCCATCATGGGCGCTGCAACCGCTTACGGTGAAGGCCGAGCCGAACGGGCTGCTGAAGAAGCGCTTTCGAGTCCTTTGTTAGATGGACTCTCAATTTCTGGTGCTCGAAACGTTCTAGTTAACATAACGGCTGGTCGCACACTCGGAATAAGGGAAGCAACGGCGGCCACTCGAATCATTCAGCAGGAAGCTGGTGACGAGGTAGAGATCATTTTTGGAACCGTAATTGATGATGAGCTAGGTGATAACCTGCGTATCACGGTTATTGCGACAGGATTCGAAAAGTCCGTCGTGCCGGATCAGCGTGAAATGAAACGCCGAGTTGAATTGGCCGCTCCTGGAACGTTGGATTTTACGGGAGTCAATTATAAAGGCCAGGAAAGTCTCAAGGAATTGGACAAGCCGGCTTACCTGCGACGAGGAAAAGCCGATCTCAGAGTCGATCCAACTATTGGAGATGGTGGTGAAAGCATCGGATCTCCGCGTGTTCGGCTGTTGAATGTCGAAGACATTCAGAAAAATGAAGATGAGGATTCAAAAGAGTCAGAATTGCCCGCTTTTGTGCGCAAAATGATGGACTAGTCTCTCATATAAGATCTTCCTAACGAACCAGCCATGAGCAACCCTTCGGGTTGCTCCCGGCCCGTGAGCACGGTCGGCTCCAGCTTTACGTCTGTTGGCTGAAGGCGTATTAAGTGTGGTTGTGGTTCGGTATGACGGAGGCGCGGCCTGCGATCTTAGATCGCATTAGGCCGCGCCTCCATTTTTATGTCTCGATACTTCGTTTTGAACTCGACGTCTGCGACCTATTTTCTTTTCATGATCCGGTCTCTGTTAACATGTCTACTTCTGGGTGTATGCTCTATCGCACACCCGGCCATGGCCCAGCAAGGCCAAAGCCATGAAATGGTGAAGGGTGTCGTTTGGGAGGTGCCGGGAGATTACCGTACAGCTGCCTCAGATCTGATTGAAATGCGCTCGGTAGGTATCGAAGCCGTTCGTACTGGATTAATATTTGATCGCGGGCTGTTGGAATTAGCAGATTCGCTGGATCTCGTTTTATATCGGGAGATCCCCTTTTTTGGTTTGAGTGCCCGATCTGTTCAAGATTCAGTCGTTGTGGTTGATTCCCTTGTGCAGCAACTCCTTGTAACGGGAAAAGGACTACGCTCCGCGGGCCCAATAGGCTTGGCTCGTTATAGCGATACAACCGTACCATCTTTGTGTCCTAGTCTTCGAGAGTGGACATCTCAAATACGCGCCGCTGGTGGTACCTCGTACTACATCACAGATTTTATTGAAAAGGATGCGTGTTCAGACGAGGTCGATTTTGTGCTTTTGGATGCTCTTGATGAAAAATCTCCCTCCGTGTTTGTGACTAGATGGAGAGAAGCGCATGCTAGCCCGGTAGGCCTTGCTAGAATCGGTACGCATGTGGTTTCAGATGAGTTATTCGGCACCCGGATCGAGGGCTCGCCAGAGTATCAAGCTCGGTTTTTGGAGAATGCACTTACTGAGCTAAAAGACGTGCTTCCAACCTATGTTTTTGTGCATCGATGGAAGGATGCTCGCTTGGGTTTGTCGCCTGAGGCAGGTGATGCTGTAACAGCGATGCCTCCGGATCCATATCATCGGCAATATGGACTGTATTCCGCCGGTGAAGAGCCCCGACCGGCGCTGTATGTGGTCCGAGGCTTTTTCATGGGCACACAAACTGTATTTGCCTTTGAGGGTGGTGAGCCTGCAGAGCAACCACTGAACTGGTTCACTTTGGTAGGATGGATACTTCTTTCCATGGTTGCCGTTATGTATGCTGCTTCACCGCGCTTCCGATCCATGATTCCGAGGTATTTTTTCTCGCATGGTTTTTACCGGAATGCTGTCCGAGAAGCTCGAGAAGTTTTGCCCCTTACGTCGACTGCCATCTTGACGATTACCGGTCTTTCAATTGGTATGATTGCGACTTCCGTGTTGACCAACTTGAGGTTATCCAAGGTGGCTCTTCATTTGTTTACGCTTCTGGATGAGTCTTCAAGGACAGCGCTCATTCCTTTGTTGGATGCTCCCTTTGTGCTAACTGTTTTGACAGGGAGTGCAGCTCTCTTGTCCATGGCCATTTGGATGGGGTTGTGGATGGCCGTTTCTGGCCGTCGGACGACCCTTTATCCAAGTCAGGCACTTATGCTTGCGGTTTGGCCGCGATGGCAAGTTCTCTTCATATTGCCATTAGCCATGACCTTTGAGGCCGTGGGCTTCATACCGCTGTGGGTAACTGCCGCTATGGGATTGGTTTGGGTTGTAGCGGCTTATTGGTCCACGCTCAGAACGACGTTTGATATGTCGAAGGTGGCCAAAATTGCACCTGGTGCCTCCGCCGTCATCTGGTTTTTCAATCCTCTCATTCTCGGAACGTTAGGCGTACTGGTCTGGATGCTTTTCAGGCGAGACGAAATAGCCTTTGTTTGGCATTTGATCTCAAGAAGCTGAGACGGATTAGTCTGCGAGCGTTTTGTCTACCGGGATCGCTTCCAGCTCACTCTTCGTAGCCGTTTGGCTATGGGTCAACTCATCCCATATTCGATCTGAAAGATCATAAAAGGGTTGTTTATGGTGCATCCATCCAAAGTGAAGGGCGTAGGGTGTAACCCACATGAAATCCCCTTTTCCGGGCATTTTGGATAGGTACCGAACTAATGTATCCCGAATCAAATGGTTTGGGAAGCCTCTTAAACCGTGAATGAGAGCATCCGTATGGTAGCGGCACCGCACGACCTTAAAGTTTAGATCGTGATCCACATATCCGTCAATAAAATCTAATTGCGGACTGTCTTGACCCTGAAACCAATGAAAAATGGGTAAGTCGAGAGAGCTGACGGCCATGGCCATACTCCACTCGCAGCTTTCTTCGCTCCGTCCTTCATCCAGTCGGCTACGGAAATGAGTCTCTTTCCTACGTCTGAGATACTCCTGCGCATGATTGCAGACTTCTGCCGTTACGACCGGGTCAGCAGCATATATCATTCCTGCCTGAACGCGCGGCAGGTAGGTGAGTCCAAAGCGCCGCATCGTGCGTCGTCGTCTGTCGAACAGGCGGTCGGTAATAATGCCTAACCCTTTCGGACCTCCAAACCAAGCATCGGCTTTTTCGAGACCTGTTGCCGTGAATGTATAGGCTTCGAGTTTATGCCATAACGCATCTGGATCGCGGCACCAAACAATGTCCGAGTCAACAAAAAGACTTCGCTCAAACGCTTTGAATTTATGTAGGTTGTGTTTGAAGCCTACAATGGATCGATACTCGGACGGTAGCACTTCGAGCACCGCAAATAAATGATCCAGGCCTTTGCGTTTTAGCAACTCAATCTGTGCTTCGTCGGCATAAAGAGCCACAGGACGATGCGTATCATACCGGCGTAACGTCTGCACCGAAGCCACAGCGTGTCGCAAATACTTTTCGCGGCCATATGTATGCAGGACGTATCCTTCCAAGGTGCAGGGTTGAGTCTGTTTTAGCCCAAATCTCTACTGCGAATTTGAACTCGATCAAACTCTACCTACGCTAGGTAAACCCTATTGTTCACAAGCTGAATGGACTCAACTGCGGGTTCTAGCCAACCTTTTATTGAGGCTGTTCATTAGTGCGTCAAAGCCTCGTTTCCGGATGACAGATTGGAAGCTCCTACTATATCCTCCCACGGTACTCACATCATCGAGAACGATATCGCGGGCTCTCCAAATGCCGCCTTTCAGTAAGAAGTCGTACTCCACCTTTGCGGGGACTTCTTTATAAATCGTGGTGGTGGTGACCCACGCCTGGTTGCCATCCATATCAACGGCATCGTAGCTAACGCTGGCACGGTAGATATCCACGTCAGAGAGTGATTGATGGCGTACGATATCGCCGAACACCTGAACAAAGTCGGTTTGCTGTTCTTCGCTCAGCCCATCCCAATGTGTGCCTAGCGCGGCTTCGCCCATCGCAGCAAAATCAATCATGTCATTAACGACAGCTTTCAACTCTTCTTTTTCTGCATCTGGCAATTCACCAGAACCACCAAGGCGCTGTTTAATGTCTTTATCTCGCTGTTCCAGCATGGCCATAAGATCGGCTTCCGTTTCTTGCGCTTGGGCAGATGGAACGAGGAACGGGCTTGTGAACATGACCGTCAGAAGCGTCAATGTGAGCAAGCGAGTGTACAGATTCTGATACAGCATGGATCTATGGAAAGTGCTCTTAGGTAGCAAGAACGTTGTTTAATGTGGGTTTCACTGATTAAAGACCAATTAGCGTGCCAGCTTGCAGCTCTTGAATGAGTGTCCCGGTCCTGGCATACAGACGCATGATCGCTTGATTGTATTTATACACGGCTTCATGTCGCTGAGCTCGAATAGACAAATTGTCTCTAACTGCTTTGACAAGGTTTTCCGTGTCTCCCAGATCCAGATCAAAGTCGACCTGTTCCGTCCGCAGCCAGTCTTTACTGATCAGCAATTGGGCCTCTCGGGCCTCTACTGCTTTACGCGTGATTAGGACATTGCGGTATGCATCTTCTACCTCAAAGAGAACAAGTTGACGCGCTGCATCTTGCTGGAAGCGTACTTCCGAGACCTCTGCTTCGGCCTGCTGAACCTTGGCTTTCGTTTGGTTAAAATTCAGGTTCTGGCGAATGCCGAATCCGGCCTTGACGCTTCTGGACAAAAATGGATCACTCACATAGGGATTGCGCTGCCGTTCACGATCCGCAGCGTAGGACCACTTACCGGATAGCCCAAGAAACAGTTTGGGGAAGTAATCTGATCGGGCCACATCCACAAGGGCATCGAGAGCCTGCACGCCGGCTACAGCGCGACTGAGTTCCGGGCGGTGAGCAAGTGCCAGGTCTTGATAAAACTCTAGGCTATTCAACTCCATCTCAATGGGAGACAGAACGTTGGTTCCTGGGTAAACAGTTTGACCATCAGGTAAAAACATCTGCCTCGAGAGCGCGGCACGGGCCGTTCTGCGGCTTTCTTCAGCCTCTACGACGCGCATTAAAAACTCTTGTTCGGTGATTTGCACTTGAAACAGATCCGCATAATCCACATCGTCTGCTCCCTCCTGGATCAAGCGGTCAATTTCTTCCTTTGCTTGCTCGACAATGTCCCCGGCTTCCGTGGTAAGTCGATTCAATGCCTCGGTAAGGATTAGACCGAAATAGAGATCAGTCGTTCGAAGCGCCACTTCCTCAGCCGTTTCTCTCGTGGCCGCTCGTTCTACTTCAACGCCAGCATTGGCGGCTTCGATAGATTTGCCAAGTTGTCCCCAGGTAAAGATGGGCTGAAGGGCTTCGAATTCTATTTGATTGAATGCTGAAAGATCATCCCATGCGTTACGTACATCTGGATCTAGATACAGTTGATTCGCCGGAGTGTCATTTGGATTATTGATTCCTGGCGCCGTCGCGTGAGCACTAGTAGCGTTGAAATCGGTTAGGAATCGGGATGTTTTTGCTAGTCTTTGGCGGGCTGCAGCGAAGTCCACTTTAGCCTCTTTAGCGCGGATTTCTGGGCTTATTTCCAGCGATCGCTCCATAGCAGATTGCAGACTCACGGTAAGTGTGTCTTGAGCGGCTACAGACGAAACCGTTAGAAAAATAACGGTCGCTATCAAGAAGGCTTTTGCCATAAGGAGATGGGAAGCAGTTGGTTTGGTCACAAAACGCACTTTATTACTCACTTGTTCTTGACGCGTTGTACGTCCGCAAGGTAACTTGAATTGTTCTTTCACAACCATTTGATAAATGAATGCATCGGCTAGCCGATGTTTTCATGGGAATCCGAGGAGTTGCGTCCTATTTGCATTGAGATTGTGCTTAATGAATTGACGCGGATCTAAACGGAGCTGTACCCGCAACTGTATCTGGTTGCTCGTCATCGATGAAATTGATACCACTGCCGCTTGGGTGGGAAGGTGTCACTGGAGATCGGCGAAGCCATGCCAGAAGCCAGGAGACCGATTTATCAAATCTGTGCCATCAACCTCCGGGATCAGGGGTGTGGGTGCTACGAAGTTTAATCAGGCGTGATTGCGTTTTTATATCCATGAGGTATAGAAAATCGCGGAATGCTTTTGGTTATGTGCGTCTGATTCGTAGGCCTATACCCATTTGGGGATAGGCCTTTTTTTATGAGTCACACATTCGTTTTAGTTACGATCTCTGTCCTGCTTTTAGGTGGGATAACAGAAGAGGTACAGGCACAAGTCTTGCCAGATTCTGTGATCGAGCTGGGTACTCTGGAGATTCAAGATAGCCTGACGGTTTCATTGGGTCCGATCTGGAAATTTTCGGCCCAAGATACCGGGCTTCGTGGTGGGTCATCCGTGGGATCGATTCTTAGTGCTGGCTCATTGGTCCATTTGATGCAAGCTGGAGACACTGGAAGTGTTACACCTTCCTTGCGGGGGGTCGGTTCGGCCCGCACGAGCGTTTTTCTGGACGGTATGCGGTTGGTAAATCCAGCTACCGGCGTTTTCGATCTCTCTCTCATTCCCGGGTTTCTAATCCGGGACGTCGAAGTCGTTCATGGTTCAAATGGAAAGGATCCCAACGCACTTGGGGGATCAATCCACCTTTCTACTGGGGGAATCGAGCAAGAAGCTCGTTCTGTTTCTTTGTCTGGTGGTCGGTGGGGAAGGCGCTCGGTCGCTTCGCAGTATGAGACTCTAATGGGGCGTACCCGCGTCCGGGCAGCTGCCCAAGCTGAGTCTTACGGCGGGGATTATGTCTATCAAAACACGGTGCTCTTGGACCGCCCCAAACTTCGTAGAATAGGAGCGGATAAGCGGTCCGGCTCAGCTTATCTGCACGTTTCTAGACCCGTAAAAAAAGGCGATGCATCTATTCTCTTGTTGGCATCAACGGTCGAGCGCGGAGTACCGGGGCTTTCCAACGCAACACCGGTTGAAGCCCGCCAAGAAGATCACCTTTACAGGGTTCAGGTCAAGCAAAGTCGTTCGATCAACGCCGGCTCGTTGAACTGGCAAGTTGCTGCCAACTCGTCCAACTTGGTCTTCGAACACCCGGTTTCAGGGGCTTCCCAGCTCAAGGTTCACACCATTGATGCAGAGGCAAACGCACTGAAGGCGGTAGGACGGTGGGTGTCATCTACCCAGATTGGAGTGGAGAGAAGCAGGGCAATCGGTCTGTCCGATGACCGTCGTTTCCTTGCCCGTCAAACGATATCTCGCATGTCGCAGACATTGGATATTAGTTTTGGTGCTAACGGTTCGCTCAGAAGAACATCAAATCAAGATCGGGAGCGGTCTACGGCAGCTGTTCGCCCTCACGTATCGGTCTCCTTTTCTCCTCCATTGAAAAGGAAAGCACAGTTTTTTTGGAAGATCGCAGGCATTTATCGCGATCCAACGCTGAACGAGTTGTTCTGGGTACCTGGAGGGAATCCGCTGTTGCGCTCAGAATCAGGCTTGACTACCGATTTAACCGCTTCATTTGCCATCCGCTTGCGTTCGGTCTTGCATCAATCCCGGGTCACCATCTATCACCATTCGTTGCGTGAGCAGATTGTCTGGAGACCGCAATTTATTACCACTGGGCTGCAAGTCTGGACGCCAGAAAATATTGGGGTAGTGGTTGGGCAGGGAATAGAACTGAGTCACACCCTGTCGGCTAACAAGATGCGCGCCCGACTTTCGATGAGTTGGATGCGATCTCAAGACCGCACGGATCCATCGTCTCGCTCATTTGGCAAGCAATTGAGGTACCACCCTCAACGATTGCTGCGAGGATCGATCAATAGGAATCTGGGCCAGATTCTGAAGGGAAACTGGGACGTGCGGGTCTCGCTCACCCACACAGGCCCTCAATTTGTGACCTCTGATGAAACGCGCACGCTTCCCGGATGGACACGGGCCGCCCTGTCCATTGAGGCCGGCTTTCGTCTACCCCGAGTACACATTAACGGATGGTTTGCCTTGGATAATGCCTTGGATTCCGACTACGAAACTACACGATTTCAGCCCATGCCGGGCCGGCACATACGAATGGGCATTTCCATTCACAATCGACGAACTAAATGACAACTCCTTTTTCAATGAACATGAAACACCTGCTTCTTGTATTCGCCCTTTTTCTTTCTGGTTGTGACCTCCTCGGAAGCGATGAAGACTCGTTTTCCAAAGCGGGCACGGTACTCGTAGCCAATGGCGGTAATTTTTCGGATCAGAATGGATACATCACCTCTATCGATTTGTCTGAGGGCTCGGTTACTCATCATGCGGATTTAGGCGGGTTTCTTCAAGGCGTCGTTTCGCTAGACGACACCTTTTTTGCGCTGGTCAATACGTTTAGCGAGGGTCGTGTTGATGTGCTTAACGGGGACGTTTTATCTCTGGAACAGCAGTTTACTCCAGTCTTGGCGCCACGCTACGCAGCACAATCTGGAGGGGTGCTTTATGTAACGAACTTTGTCTGGGAGCAGCCCGGATTCGTTACGCCCATTACCCTTGCCACGGGCGAAATAGGCCCTTCGATTCAGGTGGGTATGACGCCAGAGGGGATCGCAAACGTGGCCGATAAGATGATCGTTGCAAACGCCGGTTCGTTGGGAAGCGGTTCTGTTCTATCCGTTTTCTTGCCGGGAGAAATAGAATCAAGGTCGGTGGATATCGGTTGTGATGGTCCTCGTGACCTTTTTGTCATCAGTGATACGGAGCTTGCTGTTGTATGCACGGGTAAAACAGTGTACAACGACGAATGGACTCAGGTGCTTGAGCAGACTATGGGTGAAGTCGTTTTCTTTGACGCGCGTTCAGAATCTGTAACCGGACGGGTCTCGCTCAGCCAGCAGGCCAGTTCTACGAATGGAACTCAAACCGGCTATTACTCAAAAGACACCAAAGAAGTGTTTATAACGCTTTCATCGTCTGAAGAAATCGTTGTGGTGAGCACCGAGCAAAGGAGCGTTTCTTCTGTCATTCAAGTCCCTGAAACAGACGGTTTGATTGGCCTTTCAGGCATTGCCTATGATGCAGGTAGAGATCAGCTTATTATTGGTCGGTTTCCTACTTCTTCAGGTGGTTCATTTCCAGACTTTACCTCGGCCGGTACGGTTCAACTCATGAATCGAGCGGGTATCGTTTACGATTCGTACGTCGCTGGAGCATCCATTTCTAGTATAACCTTACGCTAAATCGTGGCTATTAATCGCTGTGTCTGCAGTAATGTGAGCTTTGCGGAGCTGAAAGCCATTGCAGATCAGAAGAAATTGAAGAGCATCTATGAAATACAGCAGGACCGCCCATTCGGGCGGTCCTGCAAACTCTGTATTCCATATGTTCGACAAATGCTCAAGGATGGAAGAACATCCTTTAACGAGGTCATTACCGAGTAATGATCACGATATCCGCCTGGATATTGTTGCCAACGAAATAGTCTACGCTGCTGTGGGTCCAGTTCATGTTGTAATCCGTACGGTCTATTGTGTAATCCACGGTAAAGGCGGTCCAGTCGCTATCATTGGCCGCGTCTTGGAAGCTCCGAATGGAGAAGGGTAAGAAGATGTCCTTCGAAACGCCGTGCATGGTGAACACGCCTTGGGCGAAATACTCATCTCCTCGACGCAAGATGGATGAACTGACAAAGCTAATTTCTGGATGGACTTCAACATCGAAGAAGTCGTCGGAGCGCAAGTGCTCATTTCGACCGTCAATACCTGTGTCGATTGATGCAGCCTGAATCGTGACGCGAACAGATGACGCCTCAAGATTAGATGCATCCCAGATTAGATCTACCGAGAAGTCAGTGAACTTGCCTGTTACTTTAGAAAGGCCCATTACAATCGGAACGTTGAATCCAACGGTGGAATGATTCCGGTCGATTCGAATAGGTTTGTTTTCTTTTTCCGGAGTTTCCTGAGCAACCGATCCGGTGGCGAAAGCAAAAATCAGGAGTAGAGGAAGGAGTCGTTTCATGGGAGTAGTTCAGATGGTATGCAGGTGACGTTAGGCGATTTGGGGAGAAGTAGCCTGTGCGTACGATGCAAGTTCAGAAGTCTGTACAGCATTCCTCCACTTCAATTCAGGGATTTCACCTCGGTAAAATATCTATTGAGCGGTACATTCTTGTATCGAATGGGTTTCCAGATCTAAGATTCGCCACACACGCCTGAGCCGTAAGGAGGTTGCTCACATGCTACATGGTCACGATCTCGTTTCCAGACGAGGATTTAGGGTCATGCTGATTCTTCTCGTTACAGCTTGTATGCCCTCTCGTGTTTGGGCTCAAGAACAACCGGTTACCGCTTTTCCGGCTCATATGCCCCGAGTCGCTCCTGCCCAAAAGTCTGGTGGACCGGCCTCTGCCAACAGCGATGCCTTTGATGTTACCTATTATCATCTGACGCTAGATCTTGCCCAAACTCGATCCCCTCTTCTCGTCGGGAGGGTCCGTATTGAGGGTGTTGCATGTTCTGTTTTACGGACGCTGGAGTTTGATTTATCTAATCTGTTGAGTGTGAGTTTTGTCATTTCCTCAGAGGGTACGGTGTTGCCGTGGGAGCACAGAACCGATCGTGTCTTTGTCCAGCTACCTGAAACCCTTCAGGCCGGCGACTTCTATGCATTAGACTTAGTCTATGAGGGAGATCCTCAAGGAACCGGATTTGGCTCGTTTGAAAGTATTCGGAACGATGCGGTGTATCCTGATATTATGTGGACGTTATCTGAACCCTACGGAGCCAAAGATTGGTGGCCATCAGATGATCATCCATCGGACAAAGCAGACTCCGTCCGTATTACCGTAACGGTACCCAAACCGTTCACCGTGGGATCCAACGGTGTCCTCATATCAGAGTCCGATCTGCCGAATGGAAGTACCAAGTTTGACTGGCTGCATAGATATCCGATTTCAACCTATCTCGTTTTTCTGGCCATTGCTGATTACGACAGGACGACAGAGCAGTATGATCGCCCAGGCGATCTAGCAAATAGATACGGTCCTGCTACTTTTCCGATCGTTCACTTTTCGTTTGCCGGCAGCAACGCCTACCAAGGAATAAGTAGTACCAGTGGGTGGAGGCTGGCCAAAGAAATGATGCCTGTCTATGAGGATTGGTTTGGTCCCTATCCGTTTGAGGAGGAGAAATACGGGCACGCTCATTTTCCGATCAGAGGAGGGATGGAGCATCAAACCATGTCATCGATGGGAAATATTGGTGCGGAGTTAATTGCACATGAGCTGACTCATCAGTGGTTTGGGGATAAGCTAACCACCAAATCCTGGCCGCATTTATGGCTTAATGAAGGCTTTGCGACGTTTGGAGAGTTTGTTGTTTTTGATTCTGACCCCAAATACCGCGCGCTTGGCAACCTTTTAAAAGACCTGTATTACGAACGATCTAAATATGCCACAGGGACGCTGGTTTTGAGTGACACGTCCAACGTAAATAGCATGTTCAACTTTGCGAACGTGTATGCAAAAGGGTGGATGGTCCTTCGCATGATTAACGGGATGGTTGGAGATGCAGTGATGAAGGACATTATGCGAACCTACGCCACCTTACCCAAGCATGCCTATGGGATCGTGGAGTCGGCTGATTTCCAAGCTGTGGTGGAGCAAGTTACTGGCCGGTCCTTTGATACATTTTTCGATCAATGGGTGTATTCCGGAACGGGCTATCCGGTTTATCAAGCAGAGGTTATGGACGTTGGCATCAACGGGAATTATCGTGCTAGAATCACGCTTCGCCAAGTGCAAGAAATTGACGATTCGGCCGTGCACATATTTGAAATGCCCGTGTGGCTTGAGCTAAAAACAGCAGATAAGACCCTTTTGCTCAATGTGGAAAACGATTTGAGAGAGCAGGTCTATGAGATTGATGTTGACTCGGCCCCCATTTCAGTCAGGGTCGATCCTGAGAATTGGATACTGAAGGACGTTTCCTTCAAATCAACAGA
>Ga0115567_10004309_pt1 | contig 13906 bp, 7 predicted proteins | sample COGITO_mtgs_1204_2_FD_88679 | JGI IMG/M metagenome (GOLD analysis project Ga0115567, IMG submission 88679) | Pelagic marine microbial communities from North Sea - COGITO_mtgs_120412 | ecosystem: Environmental > Aquatic > Marine > Epipelagic | place: Germany:Helgoland, sampling site Kabeltonne...
AAAGCTGCCATTGCGAATCCGGTAAAAAGTTTAAGGACGGAATAACAAACCAAACCTACCATGTTCTTAAAGCCTGTTAGGTCTAAAATAGATCATTATGATTAGGAATAATCTTAAAATCGCTTGGCGAAAACTATTAAAAAGGAAGGTATATTCCGTGGTTACTATTACCAGCCTAACTATTGGTATTGCGGCTTGTTTATTAATTGGCACAATGGTAACAAATGAACTTAGTTATGATAAGAACTGGGATAAAACTGATGATGTTTATCGTATAATTAGAAAAGATTCAGTTTCAGGGAAACGGTACGAAAGGACGTTAGATGGCTTCGGGAAAGCCATTAAAAATAAATTCCCCGAGATTGAAGCTTCAAGCAGTATTACAACATACAGTGAATGGTTTTCTATTGAAGAAAATAATACCCAATTTAAAGTAGATGCATTATATGCTGAAAGTGATATTTGGAATATTTTGGATTTTGACGTACTGGAAGGTGACCCTAAAAATTTTCAAGTTGGATATGCAAATCTTATTATTTCTGAAAAAATTAAGGATTTATATTTCCCAAATAGTAATCCGATAAATAAAATTATAAAAAATGTTCCTTTTTATTATAATGATGCAAAGCAATTTATTATTACCGGAGTCATAAAAAACATACCCACAAATACCCATTTAAGAAGCGATGTAATTGTTATAAATGAAAGCAAAGACAAAGAATTTGCAGCAAGTGGTTTCGGCTTTTTTCAAACTCAATTTGTAACACTTAAATCTAATACGAATACTTTACTTCTTTCAGAAAAAGTAAATAAATGGTATGATAATCTGGTTAATGATAATTCAGATATTTATTCACTCCAGCCAATTAAAGATATTTATTTACACTCAGAATTTTCAGAAGGCCAGGAAATAAAAGGGAGCATTCGTGACGTTTATATTTTTTCCGCCATCGCATTACTTTTATTACTTATAGGATGTATAAATTTTGTAAACCTTAGTACAGCGAGAGCACTTGGAAACAAAAAGGAAACTGGTGTGAGGAAATTTTTGGGCGCGAGTAAAAAAGCATTAGTCTGGCTGTATCTTACAGAATCCCTGCTCTATTTTGCTATTAGTTTTATATTTTCGGTAATCTCATTTCTATTTGGCTTGCCTTTACTAACAGCATTTTTAGGATACGATTTACCAATTACAATACTTAATAACTTTAATTTTTTCGCTATTACCATTGGGTTCGTGTTTCTCTTAAGTTTACTAATTGGGCTGTACCCTGCTTTGTTGCTTTCAAAGATCAAACCTGTAAGAATTATAAAAAATAAAATTACAACTAGTCAAACTTCAGGTTATCTAAGAAAATCGCTTGTTGCCGTTCAATTTGCATTAGCTATAGGATTGTTAATTGCCGCAATGGTTGTAAATAACCAATTGAATTATGTGAATAGTAAAGATCTTGGTTACGATAAAAACAATTTATTGAAGATCGATTTAACCCAATGGGAATCAAACGCAATGGCGTTTAAAAAGGAGGTTGAAAAAATTCCAGGTGTTGAAAATTCCAGTATAACCAGTTGGGTTCCTTCTTATGGTGGAGGAAATATGTCAAGACAGACCCAAGACCCTAATAATCCTAATAAAACGCTTACTATTTGGTATATAGATGCAGATAGAGATTTTACTGCTACAACAAATATGAAGCTTTTGGGTGGTAGATTCCTGAATAGGGCAAGCGACACCCCAAATCTAGAGACTGCCGGAAATGACTGGGACAAAATTGAAGAAATACAAAGTCAACAAAATGTTTTAATAACTGAGCATACCGCAAAAATGTTCGGTATTACACAATTAAACCAACACAACGACTTTATCAATGCCACACCCGTTGGGATAATTGCAAATTTTCATAATGAATCTCTTAAAAACCCATTGTTGCCAACTGTAATAAGGTCGATAAATCCCAATACGGGAAATATGTTGTTAAGGGTCAATACTGAAAATCGCCAAGCCATAGTTGGTCAAATTCAAGAAATTTATAAGTCATTTTTTCCAGAAAAGATTTTTGGATATTCCTGGGTTGATGAAGATCTAGACAAACAGTATGCGAAAGATATGAAAATGGAAAGTCTGTTCGAATTGTTTAGTGGCCTAATTATTTTTCTATCATGTATGGGCCTTTTTGGACTGGTTACGTATGAAATTGAAACTAGAGTTAAGGAAATAGGTGTCAGAAAAGTATTGGGTGCATCCGTTTTTAATATCACAAAATTATTTTCCATAGATTTTTTAAAAATAATCGTATTGGCTGGCATTTTTGCAACCCCAATTATATGGATAATAATGAATAAATGGTTGCAAGATTATGCATATCGAATACAAATTAATGGCTGGTACTTTTTAGCAGCGACCCTTTGTGCGATCGTGATTGCCTTGGCAACAGTAAGTTACAAAACTATAAAGGCTGCTTCAGCCAATCCAGTTAAAAACCTAAGAACAGAATAGATTTCATCAATCACATAACGAACAATTATGATTAAGAACTATTTTAAAATAGCATTTAGAAACCTTTGGCGCCATCGTGGTTATTCCGCATTGAATATTGGCGGACTTGCCATTGGGATGACCGCCGGATTCTTGGTGCTTCTTTACGTTGGTTTTGAAATGAGTTATGACAGTTTTCATACTAAAGCAGACCAGCTTTATCGTGTATCGACAGATATTAAAACGCCTTCAGATAAATACGAAACGCCCGTTGTGGACTGGAATATTTTAGATGAATTTAAATCAGAATTCCCTGAAATCGAAATGAGCACTCTGGTTATGGGAACAGAAATAGATGTAAAGGTTGACAACCAAAATTATACCGAAAATCGATCACTGGCTGCAAATGCAGAGTTCTTTCAAATGTTTGATTTTAAACTTTTAGAAGGAAATCCAAAAACGGCTCTTTCTTCTCCATTAAGTATTGTTCTAGATAAAACTACGGCAGCTAAGTATTTTGGCGATGTAAATGCAATGGGTAAAACCCTAAAAATTATGGATAACAAATATTCGGTTACGGTTACAGGCGTGATGGAAGATATGCCGAACAATGTCATGATAAAGGGGAATATAATTTTATCTATTGCTACTTATACTGAAATTATAGACCCCACATTAAAGGATTCTTGGGCAAATTTTGAAAATTTAGGCTTTGTGCTCTTAAACCCAAAAACAGATGCCAGCATTCTAGAAGCGAAATTTAAACCCTATGTTGAAAAAATACATGGCGAACAAATGAAATCTGAAAACCTGTTTCTTGATTATCATTTGGAGCCTCTTCAAGACGTTTATTTATACTCTGAACGTGGTTCTACTCCTGAAATTACAAATGTATATATATTCAGTATCATTGGTTTATTTATACTTCTTATCGCTGCAATTAACTTTATAAATCTTACAACCGCAAGATCTGTAGAGCGAGCAAAAGAAGTAGGAATTCGCAAGGTAATAGGAGCACAAAAGAGTCAAATTGCTTTTCAATTTTTAGGAGAATCTGTAATTATTTGTCTTTTTGCTTTTATACTTTCCATAGGTCTTACAATGCTCGCATTACCTTATTTTAATGACTTGGCGGGAAAAATAGTGGCGTCAAGTATTTTTGACAAACCACTTTATATTTTGGGTCTTTTTGCTATTTCAGTTTTTATCGCATTAGTAGCTGGAGCTTATCCTGCATTGGTTCTATCTTCCTTTAAACCAGTTAAGGTTTTAAAAGGGAAATTTTCAACCAGTTCTCGAGGTATTATATTACGAAAAGGACTAGTCGTTCTGCAATTTTCAATTTCCGTAATACTTATAATTGGCACGTTCGTTATATATAGCCAAACCTATTTTATGCAGCATCAAGATTTAGGTTTCGCGAAAGAACAATTGCTTGTGCTTAATACAAACAATCAAAAAGGCCAAGAAAGGATGCAGGAAGCATTGGCATCCAATCCAGATATTTTATCGATAAGTACTTCAACTGCCGTTCCCGGCGAAGGTGGCGATAACCAAACGGCTCTCAGCGTTTTGGAAAATAACGTAGGCCAAGACCAGTCATTAACCTTGAATCGCTTCAATATTAATGAAAATTTTATTCCGCAATTTCAAATTAAGTTGCTGGCAGGAAGAAATTTTTCAAAGGAATTTGCCACTGACAGTACACAAGCAATGATTTTAAATGAAAAAGCTATACAGTTATTAGGTTTCGCTAATCCTTCTGATGCAATAGGAAAAGGATTTGAACAATGGGACAAGAAAGGAACAATTATCGGAGTTGTAAAGGATTTTAATATCAATTCGCTTGAAGGAGAAATCGTGCCGCTAAGTTTGGTTATGGATAGTGGCAACAATACACTTTTGAATTTAAAAGTTTCATCGCAAAACCTGAGTAAAACGTTGGGTTTCATTGAACAAAAATGGCAAGAATACTTCCCCAATAAGGCCTTTGATTACTACTTTATGGATGAGTTTTTTGACCGTCAATATAAAAGCGAAAAACGTTTTGCAAGTCTTTTCTTAAACTTCGCATTATTGGCAATTTTTATTTCCTGTTTAGGACTTTTGGGGCTTGCTTCTTATAGCACTTTACAACGCAGACGAGAAATTGGAATACGTAAAATACTTGGGGCATCTGCCTTTAAAATAGTACATCTTCTCTCTGCTGATTTTCTAAAACTAGTGGCAATTGCCATAATTATAGCAACACCAATTGCGTGGTACGGAATGCACAATTGGTTGAAGGATTTTGCATACCGAATAGAAATTCCGTGGTGGATTTTCTTGGCAGCCGGAGTTTTGGCAATTGGTATTGCGTTGGCAACTATAAGTTTTCAGGCAATTAAAGCAGCAATAGCAAATCCTGTAAAAAGTTTAAGAACGGAATAAGAATTAGACCTAATATACATTTCGAAACACGAAGCAATCTAACCTGTTAGGTCTAAAAGTACAAGATTATGATACGAAACTATATAAAAATCGCTTGGCGGAATCTTTTAAAGAACAAAGCATATTCATTTATAAATATTTTTGGTTTGGCAATTGGTATTACTTGTGCTAGCTTAATTTTTTTATGGGTTGAAGATGAGTTGCATTTTGATACATTCATTGCCGCACAGGATCAGGTGTTTTATGTGCCAACCAATCAAAAATACGAAGGCGAATGGCGAACATTTAACTCAACGCCAGGACCTTTGGCAATGGATCTAAAAAATGAGATACCTGAAATAACGAAGGTGTCAAGAACAAGTAGTGAAAAATTACTATTTACCGTTGGCGACAATGCCATAAATAGGCAAGGACGATATGCCGATCCTGATTTTCTGGATATTTTCGAATTAACTTTTATTGAAGGGAATGCCAAAAGCGCACTGGAAGATTTAAATTCTATCGTGCTTACCCAAGAAACGGCAACCCTTCTTTTTGATACTGATAAAGCTGTACTTGGTAAAACAGTACAAGTAAATAATTCAGAAACATATAAAATAACGGGTGTAATTAAAGATCTTCCAACAAATGTTACCTATAAACTCGCTTGGTTAATTCCCTTTAAAAAGTATATGGTTGGTGCGGAATGGATGACGGAATACGGCAGCAACTTTGCCGATACTTTTGTGAAGCTTGCTCCAAACGCCAATTTTGAACAGGTAAATACTAAAGTGGGCAATATGATTCCTGCAAAAACTGGCGAACCAGATACGCAGGCAATGCTACATTCGGTAAAAGATTGGCATTTACGTTCAGAATTTAAAGATGGTAAAGTTGTAGGTGGCCGTATAGACTATGTACGCTTATTTGCAATAATCGCATTTATCATATTATTGATTGCCTGCATCAATTTTATGAATTTGGCAACGGCCAGAAGTGAAAAGCGAGCTAACGAAGTTGGCGTTCGAAAAGCCTTGGGCTCAGACAAAAAACAATTGATTTTTCAGTTTATAACCGAAGCAATAATAACCTCTTTTCTAGCCGCTTTTTTGAGTGTTTTTTTACTTTTTGTTTTATTGCCACAGTTTAATATCTTAGTCGAAAAAGACCTTGGTTTAGGACTTTTAAAACCGTTGCATTTCTTCTCCTTACTCTTCATAACCTTAGCCGTTGGATTTTTTGCTGGCCTTTATCCCGCATTTTATCTGTCTTCATTTAAACCTGTTGAGGTGCTCAAAGGAGTTAGGACCAAAATGGGAAGCGCTACCTATATTCGCAAAGGCTTGGTTGTTACCCAATTTGTAGTCTCCATCGTTTTTATAATCAGCACCATAATCGTATATCAACAAGTACAACACGTAAAATCTCGTGATATTGGTTATAGTAAGGAAAATTTAATAAAACTTCCTGTAAACGGTGATATTGTCGAGAATTTCAAGCCAATACAACAGGATTTAATTTCATCTGGAATGATTGAGAATGTGGCATTATCCAATTCTGAAATTTTATCTGGTGGAAATAACGGCTCTGGTATTGAATGGCAAGGTGGAACAAATACTGAAGATGTATTGATTTCCTTTAGATATGTAAGTTCAGATTTTTTTGAAACTACGGGTATGCAGCTATTAGAAGGACGTGGTTTTAGCGATTCTATGGCAAAAGACAGCACCAATATTCTTATCTCAGAATCTTTTGCAAAACTTATGGGTACTGATAATGTCTTGGGTAAAACAGTAACTCGAAATACACCTTTCACCATAATTGGTGTGGTAAAAAATTATCAATATGGCGACATGTACGGGTCAAGCGATCCGGTGATGTTTTTTAACAATATTAATGCTGCACGATCAAGATACATTTATGTAAAAACTAAGCCAGCAGTTACTATTACAAAAGTTATTTCTACGATGGAAACGGTCTTTAAAAAATACAATCCAGCATTTCCTTTTGAATATGAATTTGTGGATGATGCCTTTAATGCAAAATTTAAAAGTGAACAGTTGATAGGAAATCTGTCTCAAATTTTTGCGATTTTGGCAATTATTATTTCTTGTCTTGGTCTTTTTGGGCTGTCTGCGTTTACAGCAGAGCAACGTCGCAAAGAAATTGGTGTACGAAAGGTTTTAGGTTCTAGTGTTCTTGGTATCGTAAAGCTTCTGTCTAAGGATTTTCTAAAGTTAGTGTTGTTGGCCATTCTCGTATCGATACCTATTTCATGGTATGTTATGCAAGATTGGTTGCAGGGATTTGCATACCGAATCGACATAAAAATCTGGGTCTTTGTAATTGCTGGTTTATCCGCTGTTATCATTGCCTTACTAACTGTAAGCTTTCAAGCAATAAAAGCCGCAATCGCAAACCCAGTAAAAAGCTTACGTGCGGAATAATGCAGAAAACAATTTCAATAATAAAAACAAAAATAGTTAACCTATTAAATCATTCAAGATGATAAGCAATTATTTTAAAATAGCCTGGCGAAATATACGCGCCAACAAACTTTTTACCGTCTTAAATATAGCTGGTTTGGCAATTGGGCTGTGTGTTTGTATCGTACTATTTTCTTTTGTGAATACAGAGCTAAGTTTTGATAAAATGTATTCCAATTCAGAAAATATCTATCGGGTAAATATGGAAACTTCCGAAGAATACGATTTTGAAACCTGGGCAACAATGCCAAATTCGGTAGGTCCCGCAATGTCTGAAGATATTCCACAGGTAAAGAAAATGACGCGATTGATTAAAGATGATTTCGGCGCAACGGCTTCTCTGAAAATAGGCGATAATAATTTTACAGAAAATAATCTCTACTTGGCAGATTCTACGGTTTTTGAAATGTTTGATTTCAAATTTATAGCAGGCAATAGTAAAAATGTTTTCTCAAAACCAAAATCAATTGTGCTTTCGCAATCGGCAAAAGCAAGATTGTTCGGCGAACAGGAAGCAATGGGAAGATTGATTACCGTTAACAATCGAGATACATTACAGGTTTCTGGAGTTTATGTTGATCTGCCAAAAAACAGCGTATTAGATTGTGCGATGGTCTATAATATAATGGATTCGTGGATGGGAACCAATGTGTATTGGAGCAACGCCAGCTATGAAACCTACGTGCAACTTCATCCAGATACAAACGTTGCGGTTGTTGAAAAACAAGCGACAGCTTTAATCGATAAATATGTTGATAAAGAAGGGCAATATTTTACCAAATTCTTTTTACAGCCGTTAACAAAAATTCATCTGTATTCGGCCGATGTTCGGGAAGGATATTCCACTAAGCTTGGCAATATAACAACCATCAAAAGCTTGCTGTTTCTTTCATTATTAGTGCTTTTTATTGCGTGTATCAATTATATGAATCTTGCAACCGCAAATTCCCGCAAACGTTCAAAAAGTATTGGGATGAACAAAGTTTTGGGCGCAAACCGTCGCCAAATGCTTTCGCTGTTTTATGTCGAAACAGGGATATTAGTATTGATATCTATTATAATCGCTTTTGGTATTTCATTTTTGGCACTTCCGCTGTTTAAAAGTATTACCGGAAACGAAATAAATTATACAGATTTACTTGCTACACCAATTTTAATTGGAATGCTTGCAATTTGGTTATTCGTTACGATAATTGCGGGCAGCTATCCTGCATTCTCAATGTCAAGTATTTCTCCATTGGTTTTGGTAAATAAATCGAAGAAAAAAGGATCGGTTTCAGAATTTGTTCGGAAAGGTTTGGTGGTTTTTCAATTTGCTGCTTCCATCGTTTTATTAATTGCAGTTACTATTATTCTTCAGCAAATGTCATTTATGAAAAATAAAAACTTAGGTTACGACCCTAATGGAATTATCGCCATTTCGGTTAAATCTGCCGAAAATAAACAACAAGTCCAAAACCTGATGAATGCATTGGAAAAAGAGCCAACTATTAAAAGTATTTCGGCTACACAGGCAATGCCAGGTTCTAATGAAAGTGGTCGCTCTGTGCGAAAACTAAGTACGGACAGTAACGGATTGCCCATTGCCAGTTGCCGCACTGAAGGCAATATTGTAGAAACGTTAAAGTTAAAACTACTTGCAGGCAACGAACTTCCCCAAACCATCGCAACTGGCGACTCGATAATCTACACTCTAATCAATGAGAAAATCCTAAGTTATCTCAATTATAAAAATCCGGAAGAGGCCGTTGGCAAAATCATAAATACCGAGCTTGGCGATAGGGCAATTATTAGCGGTGTAGTTGAGAATTTTAATTTTAACTCACTTAAAGAAGATATTGGCGGCTATATGTACTATAAAGCAAACGACGCACCAGAAGGTATTCGCACGCTTTTGGTAAGATACAATACTAAAAATCTTCCCCAGTTTTTAGGACAATTGCAAAAGAACTTTAACGATAATCTGCCCAATACCGCTTTCGATTATCAATTTGTTGATAAACACGTTGCGCAATTATATGCTTCCGAAGAAAAAACGGCAAGCACGGCAACCATTTTTTCTGCCTTGGCAATATTTATAGCCTGTCTTGGTCTGTTTGGTCTGGCTGCCTTTACGGCAGAACAGCGCACAAAGGAAATTGGTGTTCGTAAAGTTTTAGGAGCAACCGTTATAGGGATAACACAATTACTATCCAAAGACTTTTTAAAATTGGTTTTGGTAGCATTTGTAATAGCAGCGCCATTTGCCTATTGGCTTATGAATAAATGGTTGTTAGATTTTACTTATCGAATAGAAATCAATTGGTGGGTGTTTGCATTGGCTGGTGTTTCGGCTATTTTAATTGCATTGCTTACGGTAAGTTTTCAGGCAATTAAAGCCGCAATAGCAAATCCAGTAAAAAGTTTACGTACGGAATAGAATAATAATATATAATAAATAATAATGACTATGCTTCTAGAACTAAATAATATCTATAAATGGGTTACGCAAGGAGGAAATAGAATATTTCTTCTGAAAGACATAAACCTGAAAGTAGAGGAGGGAGAATTCATCTCAATTATGGGTCCGTCCGGCGCGGGAAAATCAACATTGCTGAACGTTATTGGAATGCTCGATAACTTTCAAGAAGGAGAATATAATTTTCTAGATGAATCAGTCGATAAAATGAAAGAAAAAAACCGTTCAAAATTGTATAAAGAATACATCGGTTTTGTTTTTCAAGCCTATCATCTTATTGATGAGCTAACAGTTTATGAAAATATAGAAACGCCGCTTCTTTATAAGAACGTAAAATCTTCAGAAAGAAAGGCATTGGTGGCAGATATTTTGGACAGATTTAATATTGTTGGTAAAAAAGATCTTTTCCCCAGTCAATTAAGTGGAGGCCAACAGCAATTGGTCGGCGTTGCGCGTGCTTTGGTAGCCAAACCTAAATTGATCCTTGCAGACGAACCTACCGGAAATCTCAATAGTAAACAAAGTGAAGAAATAATGCAACTTTTTAAAGAACTCAACCAAGAAGGCGTCACCATTATTCAAGCGACTCATTCTGAAACAAACGCGGCATACGGTTCAAGAACCTTAAACCTGTTGGACGGCGGCAGAATTGAAATTTAGTATAGTGCATCACCAATCATCAATCAATCAAATCATGAAATATAAAATATATATATTATTTTTTTTAATCCACTTTGCCAGTTTTGCTCAAGAAGAAAATCGCAGCGCTCGCTCTCTTGAGGAATGTATCGCTCTAGCGTTAGAAAACAATCTTGACCTAAGGCAATCTTTTTTAGCAGAAAAAACGAGTAGTATAAACTTCAAACAAAATAAAAATGCGTTGTTGCCAAATATCAACGGCTCTTATAATTTGGGAATTGTAAAAGGACGAAGTATAGATCCTTTTTCAAATAATTTTGTTGACGAGCAACTAACTTTTTCAAATGCAGGACTGGGTCTGGACGCAACCATATTTAATGGTTTTAGGCTTATAAATAGTTGGAAGCAGGCGAAACTTAATCTCAAAGCAGCAGAAATGGAAACAGAAACTGCAAGACAATCCTTGATTTTAAACGTAACGCTAACATATCTTCAGGTATTGAACTCAAAAGATCTAGTAAAACTTGCTGAATCTAGAATTAATACCACGAACGAACAACTCGAAAGGCTCAAAGTATTATATGAAGAAGAAACAGGTAATCCAGCTGAATTTCGAGATCTTCAAGGGCAATTAGCTTCAGATAAAGCAAATTTGGCCCAAACCAAGAATACTCTGGAAAACGAAATAATCAATCTAAACACCTTAGTAAATTCCGAAGAAACGATTACGGCAGCATCGCTTGACCAAAACCTGAACATTGAAGATTACGCATACACGGCAACTGAAATTTACCAAGAGGCATTAGACGTATTCCCTTCAGTAAAAGCAGGCGATTACAATCTTGCGGCTGCGAACAAAGGTGTGGCCGTGGCGCGTTCGCTTTATGCTCCAGAATTTAGTCTTTTTGCCAACTTAAATACCAACTATTCTAGCGCAGCACGACTTTTTAACGAGACTGGAAGTAACTTAGTAGAAACAGGTGATTTTGTGACTATAAATAATGAAAATATCCTTGTTTTTACTGAAAGGCCAAGTTTTACCGAGGCAGATATCTCCTATCGAAATCAATTTGAAAATAACTTAAATTCCTCAGTTGGCGTTGCAGTTACGCTACCAATATTTAATGGATTTAGGGCAAAGAATAATATAGCCCTCGAAAAAATCAAAAAAGAGGAAGCTGAAGCGAGTCTAGAAAAAACAAAACTCGATCTTAGGCAATCTGTTAAACAATCTTATAACGCAATGAGAATAGCATATCAGCGATACCAACTTTTACAGCAACAGATCGACGCTTATGATGAGTCTTTCCGCATTAATGAAATTCGCTTTAATAATGGGATCTCAAATAGTACCGAATATATAATCAGTAAGAACAATCTCGAAAATGCAAAGATCAATTTAGCTAATGTTGGATATGAATACTTATTGCGCATAAAAGTTCTAGAATATTATCGGGGAAATATCTAATTGAAGTTTTCTATTGATGTGCGTTTTGTGGTAAAAAATCAAGCAAATCAATTTAATAGAATGTTAAAATCAAGGTTTGTTTAGAAAAATTCGTAAATTTGTGTGAAATGAAAAAAGCATTCCACAAATTACTTTCTCTGTCAATGGCATTTGTAGTTCTATTTTCTACAATGTCGTTTACCTTGAGCTCGCATTATTGTGGAGAAAGTCTTGTTGACTTTTCTTTTTTTGATCAGGTAGAAACCTGTGGAATGGAAAAAGCACCGGCACTTTCTTCTTGTGAAAATGGTAAGCTTTCTGAAAAAACATGTTGCAATGATACTGCATTGGTTAAACAGGGCAACAATGATCTTAAAATTTCATTCGATCAATTTACAATTACGCAACAGTTTTTTGTTGCATCTTTTACATATTCTTATATTAATCTATTTCAAGGAACTGATTCTACAAATGTTCTATTCTTAGATTATGCGCCGCCGTTTTATAAACGGAACGTGCAAGTGCTGCACCAGACATTTTTAATTTGATATTTAAATAGTACTGTCCATAATAAATGGATAGTTCCGCTTTTTTTAAAGTGCACGTTTTTTATTTCCATTAAGGTGGAAATAAATTCAACTATTTAAATTTCAAATTTTTATGCTTAATAAATCAATCAAGTTTCTCATTGAGAACAAGCTTATTGCTGTTCTATTGCTTGCGCTCTTCGTAGGTTGGGGAATCGTAAATGCACCTTTTAATTGGGATACAGGTGTGCTACCAACAAATCCTGTTGCAGTAGATGCCATTCCAGATATAGGTGAAAACCAGCAAATTGTTTTTACCAAATGGCAAGGTAGGTCGCCACAAGATATTGAAGACCAGATTACCTATCCATTAACGACTTCATTATTAGGGATTCCAGGTGTTAAAACCATTCGTAGCTCTTCAATGTTTGGCTTTTCCAGCATCTACATAATATTTGAAGAAGATGTGGAGTTCTATTGGTCCCGAAGCCGAATTCTCGAAAAACTAAATTCATTACCAAGCGGGCTCTTGCCTGAAGATGCAAAACCGGCATTAGGTCCAGATGCTACAGGATTGGGACAGATATTTTGGTATACCTTAGAAGGTCGTGATAAAGATGGGAATGTAACAGGTGGTTGGGATCTGCAGGAATTGCGAAGCATTCAGGATTATTATGTAAAGTATGGTTTAGCATCAGCAAGCGGTGTCTCAGAAGTAGCATCTATTGGTGGTTATGTTCAAGAATATCAAATCGACGTTGATCCAGAAAAAATGCGGCAGTACAATATCGGTTTGGGTGCCGTTGTAAAAGCTGTAAAAGAAACTAACCAAGATATAGGTGCGCAAACTTTAGAGATAAATCAGGCCGAATATTTGGTTCGTGGTCTGGGTTATGTAAAATCTGTTGCAGATATTGAAAATGCAGTTATAACCTCTGAAAATTTTACGTCTATACGAATAAAGGATATTGCAAATGTTCATCTGGGACCACAACCAAGACGTGGAATCTTGGATAAAGAAGGTGCTGAGGTTGTTGGCGGTGTTGTGGTAGCTCGTTATGGTGCTAATCCTTTGGAAGTGATCAATAATATAAAAGAGCAGATTGCTGAACTTTCATCAGGTCTTCCCACAAAAGTTTTGGAGGACGGCCGTACTTCACAATTAACAATCGTTCCGTTTTACGATCGAACCGAATTGATCAAGGAAACCTTAAGTACTCTAAATGAAGCGCTCACACTCGAAATCCTAATTACCATTTTGGTCATTATCGTGATGGTGTTTAATCTGCGCGCATCGATCTTGATCTCTGGATTGTTGCCAGTTGCAGTATTGATGGTTTTTATAACGATGAAACTTTTCAATGTGGATGCAAATATCGTAGCGCTGTCTGGTATTGCTATCGCCATTGGTACGATGGTGGATGTTGGAGTGATCCTTGCTGAAAATATGATTCGGCATTTAGA
>Ga0115567_10004310_pt1 | contig 13903 bp, 9 predicted proteins | sample COGITO_mtgs_1204_2_FD_88679 | JGI IMG/M metagenome (GOLD analysis project Ga0115567, IMG submission 88679) | Pelagic marine microbial communities from North Sea - COGITO_mtgs_120412 | ecosystem: Environmental > Aquatic > Marine > Epipelagic | place: Germany:Helgoland, sampling site Kabeltonne...
CATTTTACCAGTTGTAGAAGCGGCCGTTTCAAAGGCTGGGATTGAACTAGAGCAAATCTCAGCTATCGCTTACACTAGGGGCCCAGGACTCTTAGGTTCATTGCTCGTGGGAACCAGTTTTGCAAAAGGACTAAGCATTAGTTTAGGTAAACCTCTTATTGAGGTCAATCATATGCAGGCGCACATACTCGCTCATTTTATTGAAGATGGAAGTCCGAAACCTGAATTTCCATTTCTGTGTTTAACGGTGAGTGGAGGACATACTCAAATCATCAAAGTAGATGGATTTCACAAGTTCGAACTTTTAGGAGACACTAAAGATGACGCAGCTGGTGAAGCTTTTGATAAACTGGCTAAAATTGTAGGCCTTCCCTACCCTGGAGGACCTCAGATTGATAAGCTTGCGAAGCTTGGAAACCCTGATTTATATGAGTTCCCGAAGGCTGACATGCCCAATTTAGACATGAGTTTTAGCGGATTAAAAACAGCAGTTCTATATTTCGTTAGATCAGAAATAGAAAAGGACTCAAGCTTTTTGGAAAATCATTTAGAGGACCTTTGCGCCTCTGTGCAGCAAACTATTGTAGAAACTCTTTTGGAAAAGCTTGAAAAGGCTGCAATTTCAACTAATGTGAACCATCTTGCTCTAGCCGGAGGCGTTTCAGCAAATAGCCTGTTAAGGAGTCGTTTCGAGGAGATGTGCACGAAAAATGGCTGGCATTCCCATATCCCCAAGTTTGAATATTGTACGGATAATGCTGCCATGATTGGCATTGCTGGATATTTCGGTCTTATTAACGAGCAATTCAGCGAATTGAGCACGAGTCCTAAAGCTAGAATGAGCATATGAAAAGGATTACGGTACTGTTCCTTTTTGTTGCTTGGGCCTTCAGCTCTTTTGGCCAAAATAGTTTTCTTCAAAGACCGAATCAAGATAATTTCGTTCTCAAGACAAACCCATTCACTGTGCTTGTTGGCCCACTTTTCCCCTTTTCCTCTCAATATGGATTAAGTGCTGAATTTGTGCATGGAGTGAGCCAGAGTTCTAGTTTGAGTGCTGCCTATTTAGGCAAGTGGATTTTCTTCGATGAAGTTAATCAAGGAGCTGCTGTTCCTGTGAACATTGACAATTGGATTTTTAGAGGCTTTCGCTTTCAACTTGGTCATCGATTCTATTTATTTCGATCAGTTGAAAAATCCAAATTAGCCCCCTCTGGCCCATATGTCGGCCCACATTTGAGCTTTGCTAGTATGCGAATAACCGATCCCTTTTTAAACCAATTTCAGACTTACCTTACTGGGGTTGAGTTTAACACCATTCTGCAGTTCGGTTACCAGCTCGATTTTTTCGGACTTTACCTTGATGCAAATTTTGGATTGGGCTACAAGAAAAATTATTGGCAAGAAACACAAGGATTGCAAACTCGTAGTATACCTTTGGATGACTTAGGATTTGGAGAATTTTATCAAAACAACTTAAAAATACATTTTGGATTTGAAACAGGTTTCGCTTTTTAGTTTATTCATTTTCAGCATTTTAACTGGCAGTCTTCAAGCCCAGAACGATCAATCAAAATTGATCAAATCGGGTCCAATGGTTGGATATTCAGATGCTTACGAAGTAGCTCTTTGGTTGCAAAGTAAAGAAGAAGCTAATATTCAATTTGCCTATTGGCCAGTTGGTGAGCCTGAAAACAACTTTACTACGGATCGTTTTAAAACCTTAGCAAAGGACTCCTTTATAATAACTGTAATTGCAAAGGATTTAAAACCCGGAACAGTATACGAATACTTGCTTTTGATCAATGGTTTTCAAGTTATCGATGAGTTAAAGCAACAGACTTTCATAACTCAACCTCTTTGGGAGCATCGCTTTGACCCTCCAAGCTTTAGAATCGCCTTGGGTAGTTGTAATTATATAGACCAAGAAGCATATGACAAACCAGGTAAGCCCTACGGAGCTGGTTATGAGATTTTTGAGTCGATGTCGAGACGTAGCCCTCAACTCATGTTATGGCTAGGAGACAACACCTATTTAAGAGCTAAGGAATGGAATAGCGAGTCTGCTTCAATAAGACGCTATGCCCACACTCGAGCAATTCCTGAGCTGCAAGAATTTTTAGCCAAGACTCACCATTATGCTATTTGGGATGATCATGATTACGGACCGAATGATGCTACATTTTCCTTTTTCCATAAGGACAAAACAAAGAAGGTATTCAATCTTTTTTGGCCTAATCCAGGATCAGGGAACTCATATTTAGGAGGAACGAGTTACTCTTTTCAGTGGAATGACGTGGATTTTTTCATGTTGGATGACAGATGGTTTAGAACGGCTCAATACAACAAAGGATATAGCCAAATGCTTGGTAAGGGTCAAATTGATTGGTTAATTGATGGTTTGAAAACAAGTAGAGCTAAATTCAAAGTGATTGCTTGTGGTTCTCAAATTTTGAATTCTGCCAAAGTCTTTGAAAACTATGCCAATTATGATGAACGTGAATACCTGCTGAGAAGATTAGAAGAAGAAGAAATCAAGGGCGTAGTTTTCGTCACAGGCGACCGACACCATGCTGAGCTTTCGAAGGTGGTTTTGAAAAATGGAAACAGCCTTTATGATTTCACCGTCTCCCCTCTTACTGCGGGTGTGAGCAGTGTTGCTAAAAAAGAGAAAAACGAAAATCGCGTTGAAAGTTCTCTTGTGACTCAGCGAAACTTTGGGGAGATTTCTGTTACTGGAAAGAAAAACGATCGAAAACTAAAACTGAGTTTGTTTAACTCTAAAGGTGAAGAAGTTTGGAAACAAGAGTTAAAAGCTACTGACTTCGGTTATGAGGAAATTGCCAAGGAAGATCCATCTGTGAAACCTTCTGAAAACGCTCCTGCTGTCGAGGAGAAAATTCCTTTGAAATCAGAGGAAGAAACTGAGCCAAGTAAGTCAGAAGAAAAAATGGAAGAGATTAAGAAAGACTAGGGAATTTCTTTGCTCCCAAGTCAATAATCTCAAGATTCTCTATTCGAGCATCCTTAAGTTCAAATCTAAGAGCAGTTTGGTTCTTATGAAAACCATGGGCTCCAGCAGCACCGGGATTCATATGTAACAATCCAAGTTTTGGATCAGGCTGAACTTTTAGAATATGGCTGTGTCCGCAGATAAATAGCTTTGGCGGTCGAACATAGATTTCATCCCTAACTTTTTTGTCATACCTGCCTGGATAACCACCGATATGAGTAATCCACACTTCTACTCCTTCTAATACGAAGCGTTCATCGCGTTTAAATTGGGAACGAACAATGTGATTGTCGATATTTCCATAAACTGCGCGCACCGGAGCGAGCTTTTCTAGCTCATCAGTTATCTCTAAATTCCCAATATCTCCTGCATGCCAGATCTCATCACAAAATTCAAAGTATTTCAAAAATCGTGGATCTAAATATGAATGGGTATCTGAAAGAAGTGCTATCCTTTTCACCCTACAAATTTAGCCAGCGAAAGCACTACTTTTGCCGCAGTGAAATACTTTCTTGAATTAAGTTATAACGGAGCGAACTACCACGGCTGGCAAAGGCAAAATAATGCCTCCAGTGTTCAGGAAGAAATTGAAACTGCCTTGAGTAACTTACTTTCTGAAGAACTTGGAATTATTGGTTGTGGAAGAACAGACACAGGGGTTCATGCGCAGCAATACTTTGCACACTTTGATTTTTCGGAAATTGAAAACTTAGAACAATTGAAATTTCGCTTGAACGCTTACCTTCAAGAATCAATTGTCATTTCAAGAATTCACAGAATGGATGATGAGGCACATGCGCGCTTTTCTGCCACCGAAAGAGCCTATCAATATAAAATTGCTTTCACAAAAGACCCATTTAATCATGAATTCCAGTGGAGAATTTTGAATCCTCTCAATATTCAAAAAATGAAGGAAGCCTGTACTCATTTCATTGGAAAGAAGGATTTTAAAGCTTTCTGCAAACAAGCCGATGAACAAGATTCACACATTTGTGATCTTAAAATGCTCAGTATCACAGAAACTGAAAACGGCCTATTAATCGAAGTGAGGGCCAATAGGTTTATGCGTAATATGGTAAGAGCAATTGTCGGAACCTTAGTGGATGTTGGTAGGAACCAATTGGAAATCGAGGATTTGATAAAAATCATAAAATCAGGTGTGAGGAGTCAAGCTGGTGCTTCAGCTCCGGCAAAAGCTCTATTTCTAACAAACATTGTTTACCCTAAAGAGTTATTTAAAGGATGAGTAAGGTAAGCGGAAAGGCCTTTGATTATGGTTTATTTATAAGGGTAGTATCCTATTCTAAGCCCTATAAGGCTAGTTTCTTTTTTACGGCTTTTCTAACTTTTCTATCAGCAGCTCTTGGACCAGTTCGGCCACTTTTGATTCAATACACGCTTGACAATAGTGTTCTGAGTCCAAATGCCTCACTCCTCTTGAGTATGACTATGTTAATGTTAGGCTTTCTGTTAATTGAAGTTGTAACCCAGTATTATCAGAGTTATTTGGCTAATTGGGTTGGTCAGAGCATCATTAAGGACATCAGAGCTGAGGTATTTAAGAAGATTACTTCTTTCAAGTTAAAATACTTCGACAAGACCCCGATAGGAACATTGGTTACCAGAAGCGTATCAGATATTGAAACGATTGCGAATATATTTTCTGAAGGTATTCTCATCATTATTGGAGATCTGTTAAAGCTAATTTTTGTGCTAGCCATCATGTTCTATACCGATTGGAGGTTAAGTCTTTTCAGTGTTTCCACCATTCCAATATTGTTAATTGCAACACGCATTTTTCAACGCTCAATTAAAAGCGCTTTTAAAGATGTGAGAACTGAAGTTTCGCGCTTGAACACCTTCGTACAAGAACACATCACAGGAATGAACATCGTTCAGATATTCAATCGAGAGAAACGCGAAATGCAAAAGTTTGAGGAAATCAATCACTCTCACATGAACGCCCATATTCGCACGGTTTACGCCAATGCCATCTTTTTCCCTGTTGTGGAGATTTTGAGTGCCTGCTCCCTTGCACTGCTTGTATGGTGGGGAGGCAAAGAAGCATTAGCAGACAATGTTAGTTATGGAAGTCTTGTTGCCTTCATACTTTACATTTATATGCTCTATCGCCCTATTCGCCAACTTGCTGATAGATTTAATATTCTTCAGATGGGAATGGTAGGATCTGAAAGGGTATTTAAGGTAATCGATACTGAGGAGTCTATTCCTAATCAAGGAAGCATTCCGGCAGACAACATTAAAGGAGATATTAAAATTGAAAATCTATGGTTTGCCTATAATGATGAGAATTGGGTTCTAAAAGATTGCAATCTAGAAATTAAGAGAGGTCAAAACATTGCTTTTGTTGGAGCAACAGGGGCTGGTAAAAGCACCGTGGTAAATTTACTCAGTCGTTTTTACGAATTTCAAAAAGGTTCGATTTATATCGATGGTGTGAACCTGCATGATTACGAGCTGGAAAGTTTGAGGTCTCACGTAGGGGTTGTATTACAAGATGTCTTTCTGTTTTCTGATAGTGTTCTGAATAATATTACCCTTGGAAACCCTGATATAAGTCGAGAACAGGTTATTGAAGCCGCCAAGTCTGTTGGGGCACATGATTTCATCATGCGTTTACCAGGCAACTACGATTTTGATGTTAAGGAACGTGGTGGAGTTCTCTCTGTTGGACAGAGACAGTTGCTAGCTTTTATTCGTGCTTTCGTCTATAATCCGGAGATTTTGATTCTTGATGAGGCCACTTCATCCGTGGATACAGAATCGGAGCAAATGATTCAAGCTGCAAGTGAAAAAATAACTCAAGGAAGAACCTCCTTAATCATTGCCCACCGTTTAGCAACAATTCAAAATGCGGATCAAATTATTGTCCTGGAAAAGGGAAAAATAATCGAATCAGGCACACATAGTTCTCTATTAGAAAAAGGGGGACACTACAAAACGCTCTTCGACATGCAGTTCGCTGAAGAAAACTAACGCTTGTCGATTATTTCTTGGCCATTCCCATGCTGCCCTTTACATTTGAGCAAAATTATACAGCATGGAAGAACTTGACTACTACTCATCACAAATCATTGACTTGGCTTTCGTTTGGGGGCCTAAAATTATTGGAGCACTTGTATTTCTAATTGCAGGTCTTTGGATTGTTGGACTTATAACTAAAGGTGTTAACCGCACTATGATCAAAAAGGACTTGGACCCAAATCTTCGTCCGATGCTCAAAGGGCTGGTAAGCATGATCCTAAGGGTTCTGGTCTTTATCTCCTTCATTGGAATGTTAGGAGTCGAGGCTACTTCTTTTATTGCAATCTTAGGTGCCGCTGGATTGGCTGTTGGTATGGCGCTTTCTGGTACTCTTCAGAATTTTGCTGGAGGTGTGATGATTCTTGTTTTTAAACCTTATAAAAAAGGAGATGTCATTGATGCTCAAGGATATATTGGAGCGGTTCATGAGATTCAGATTTTCAACACGATCATGAAAACTCCTGACAATAAAACAATCATTATTCCTAATGGTCCTCTTTCGACTGGCTCACTAACAAATTTCTCTACTGAGGCTACTAGAAGAGTAGATTGGACTTTTGGAATTGGTTATGGAGACGATGTACAAACTGCTAAGACGCTCTTGAAAGACCTTTGCGAGGCTGACGATAGAATCCTAAAAGACCCGGCTGTTTTTGTGGGACTTGGAGAACTAGCGGATAGTTCGGTAAACTTTAATGTGAGAGCATGGGTAAATGCCGCTGACTATTGGGATGTTTATTTCGATATGAATGAAAAGGCATATAAAGCAATGGTGGACGCTAAACTGAACATACCTTATCCTCAGATGGATGTTCATGTTCACAATGCAAACTAACTCGAGTGATCTCTAATGATCTTCCATTCACCTTGGAAGTTTTTCCATAGTAATGTAAAGTGACCTGAAAGGTCATCAGAGTCTCTTTTAAGCGCCCATGTGCCAACCATATGGGCGTAATTGGTATCTAGCAGGTGAAGTTTCAAAACTTCGAAGCTAAGATCTCCCATGGCGGCTTTATTTGGATAAGACTTCTGATAATTTTCTAAGACCTTTTGAAATCCATAGTTCACGCCAGAACTTCCAATAAACATCAGGCTATCTGAATTATGGTATCCCTTCATATATTCACTTACATCTCCCCTGTCCCAAGCTTCCTGTTGCTCGTTCAGTACCTCTATAATTTTCATCTTATGTTGATAGGTGTCGATGGGCTTATTTTCTGTCTTGCATGCAGAGTTGCAAATCAACAGGACTAATAATAGCTTGTAGTTCATCAAACTAAAATAAAAAAGCCCAGCAATGCCGGGCTTAATTTATCTTCTATTCTCTTCCTAATTCTTCACGATCTTTTTGACGCTGCGCGAATTTCCTTGATCTATTATCAAATAGTAGGTACCACTTGCCTCTTCGGTAATATCGAAATCTTTGTCAAAGCGACCGTCGAAATCTGAGTCATTGATTTCATAAAGGGTAGATCCATTAGAAGCTATCAGGCGCAGACTCATATCCTTCTTCGACTCTGTTTCAAAACTTACCCCGAATTTTCCTGCTGTTGGATTTGGTCTAAACTCGATAGATTTAAACTTTAGTTCTTTGTTCTTGGACTTAAGCTCTGCTTTTTCTTCCGCGAGTTTATGATCTGCCTCTGAAGCTTCAGTCATTTTCATTCTAATTTTAATAATCTTTAGCTTTTCTTCCTTATCCCATGTTCCGTTATCGTAGTTGGTTTCAGCTTTTGATTTAAGGACTGAAGAAAATGATTCAGACTTTCCGTCACGATTAACTTCGACGCTGATTGATTCTCCAGGTTTTTTCGTTTTAAGAAGATCTATTATTGCTTGAAAAGATTCAACCGAAGACTTGTCGACAGCAACAATCTCATCGCCCTTTTTCAATCCCATCTCTTCAGCAGTTGAGCTTTTGATTACACTTCCGACAACCACACCTTTGCACTCTGTGTCTTTTGTAATTCCCAAAAATGCACGCTCGGCATTCTCACTGTCAATTTTGAAATAGTAATCCAAGGTTTTATCAATTGTCTCTAAACCTTCACCTAAGTTTTTCAGGCCTTTTGAAAAATCCGCTGGCCAGCTATAGTGATAATGCTTGGTCTCTACTCTCTGTTTTTTTCCAAGTAGAGCCTTTACTGTTTTGTTTTCTCCATCTCGCTCAAATTCGATTTTAACTTCGGTTCCAGGGCTCATTGAATTCATTGTTTCAGCCAAAGAACCAAAGCTGTTGATTTCCTGAGTTTCAATTTTAGTAATCTTATCTCCTTCTTTCAATCCGACTTTCTCAGCTGCACTTCCTTCAACAATACCAGTAATTATGCAAGATTCGTCAATTGACTTTCCGTAAACTCCTAAGAATGCTCCTTGGCTATTCTTGGCAGTCTCCATATTGCTCAGTTTGGTTTTGAGAAAAATATCTAGGGCCTCGGTAGATACGTCAACATCAAAGTCCTCGAAGTCTTCTAAGTTCTCAATGAGTTTATCAATCGACTCAATCTGTTCAAGATTTAGTTCTTTCGTCTTTTTGCTTGTTTTACCATCTTCATTGATTTCGATGGTGATTTTCATGCTTTTTTGAGGGGCTTCTTCCTGAGCAAATAGGTTGAAGTTCATGAAAAGAATGCAGATTCCTAGAATATTTTTCATAGCTGTATTAGAATGGTACATTTCAAATGTAATGAACGCATGCTCAGCTAATTGTTAAAATGGAATTTGAAAAATGTTAAAGCCTGTGAACGGTAGCTTTTACAGTTTGATCTGTCCTCTTAATCTCTTTCTAAAAAGATCAAAAGGGACAATCAAGAATGAGACTAGCAATACGAAAGCCCATTCTCTCCAGTTTAAAGGAGTGGTTCTAAACATCTGTCCGCCTATTAGGACAATAATTATTTGAATGAAAAAGATTAAGGCCACCACCCTACTGAAACCTTTATTCTGGTCGATATGATGAAGCAGACGATTATCACTCACCCTTACATTGAACTTGTTGAAATTATTCATGAATACGAATAAGCTAAAGAATGCGGTTAGGAAAGGAATATTGCCTGCGGAACCATCACGTGAAAAGTACTCAGTTACGTATGGCATTTTCAAAAAGAACAAGCAAACAAAGGTGATGAACAAGCCATTCGCTATAATTGAGCTCCACATCGAACCTACGATCAAATGTTCATCTCTTGATTTAGGTTGTTCTTCCATGTGCTTTTCTAAAGGTGGTTCCCCACTAAAAGCTAATGCCGCTAAAGTGTCCATGATGAGATTTACCCATAAGAGCTGAATCATAGTCAAAGGCAATTCAAATCCCAAGAAAGGACCTGTAAATGCCAAAAGGATGGCACTTAAATTAACCGTTAACTGAAACGTGATGAATTTTTGGACTGAACGATAGATTGTTCTTCCGTAATGTACAGCAGAAGTAACGGAATGTATATTGTCATCGAGAAGCACGATATCGGATGCTTCTTTAGCGACTTCAGTGCCACTTCCTAGGGCAAAACCAACGTCTGCTTTGCTTAGAGCCAGACTGTCATTAACGCCATCTCCAGTCATCCCAACCACCTTTCCTAAGGATTGAGAAAGTCGTACTAATCTAGATTTATCACGAGGTAAACAACGGCTAACAACCCTCAATCGAGGGAGAATTTCTTTAAGCTCAGAATCACTAAAGTTTGCCATCTCCTTAGAACCTATGGCAATTTCATCATGGCTTTGCATGATCCCCGCTTCTTTTGCAATTGCGATGGCAGTTCCATGTCGGTCACCAGTAATCATCACAACCTGTATACCTGCTTTCTGAAGACTTTCAATAGCACCGCGTGCATCATTTCTCAATTCATCGCGAATAAGAGAGAAGCCCAGAAGCGTTAGACCAGAAGGAAGACCATCTTCTCCAACTTCCTCCGAACTTGTAGCGATTCCAATAATCCTAAATCCTGCGTCAGCTTTTTCTTCAAGTTGGTTGGTCAAATTTTGTTTTAAGTCATCGCTCAGCGTAACATTCTTGCCCGATTTATCATAATAACTTGTGCACTTGTCTAGAACGATTTCTGCTGCACCCTTAATTAGGGAAAGTTCCTTTTTCACTTCGAGTTCTACTCTGGTGGAACTATATTTTCGATCAGAATTAAAATGAACCTGATTGAGAATCGTAAGACGCTCGCTCTTCATTTCCTCAGTAGACTGATGTACAAACCTCAATAAGGCTCTCTCTGTGCTGTTTCCGCCAAGAATTAGATCTTCATCATTTTTCGCTTGATGATTGATGACACTTGCTGAATTCTCCCGAATAGATATATCTAGGAGCTGTTTCAACTCATAAGGCATCTCATCGGGTGATTTAAAATTGATCAGCAGTCGCTGATGCTCCTCGTCGACAGCCAGAAATCCAACGGCATCCAATTTACCAAGGGTTATTGTTCCAGTTTTATCTGTAAACAGAATATTCAAGCTTCCTGCGGTCTCAATACCCAGAAGCTGACGAACCAAAACTTTTGACTTGAGCAGTTTTTTCATGTTCTGCGCAAGCACAATTGCGATCATCATTGGCAGCCCTTCCGGCACAACCACCACAATAATTATTACCGCAAGAATTAAGGCTAATACCAAGTCTTTAATTACCAATCCCCAATCCGCGAAATAGGCGTCAAAATCTCCGTGATTATCTATGTATATCACTTTGAACATGAAGGCTAGGGCAATCAATGGTGCACCTAAGTATGCAAAGCGAGCAATTTGATTTGCTAAGGTTCCAAGTTTCACTCTGAGAGGTCCTAAACGATCCTCTTTTTTCAGATCAGAAGCAAGTTTGCCAAAGAGGGTTAAGTCACCTACTTGGTTTATTTGCATTACTGCTTCCCCATCTTCTACGATAGCTCCTCTATAAACAGAGTGTTTATCGTCAAGACTCGGTTCAAATGCTTTGTGAGAAGGAACTTTGTTTGCTGCATCAGCTTCACCGTTGAGCGCAGCTTGGTTAACTTTTATTCTTCCTTCTATGATTAATCCATCGGCAGGAATTTTATCCCCTGGTTCTAGAAGAACTTTGTCACCAACAACAATATCATCGATATTAACTTTCTGAACTGAATTTCCTCTAAAGACGTTCAGGAAGATTTTGCTCGCTTCTTGTTGAAGCTTTTGGAAGGTTTGTTCGTTCTTAAACTCACTCCAAGTAGAAACCAAAGTTGCTAATGCCACTGCCACAGCAATTCCGACACCCTCATACCATTCTGTGTAGCCGAAAAGCCATAGAACTATGACAACTACCAAAGCAATCAAGAGTACGATGATCATAGGATCAGCGGCGTTCTCAAGAAGTTTAGACCAAAAAGTTGTGACTTTATGTTCAGTAAGACTATTAGTTCCGTGTTTGTCTCTGGACTCAGAAACTTCCTTTTCGGAAGGACCTTGAATATTGAACATTAGTAGTTAGGGCAATAACTGATAAGAGTCAAAAATAAAATATATGCTGAAGTAGGCAAATAACTAGGCCTTGAATCTTATAATTCATTTGAACGATGATTAGTGAAGTACATCGGCTTCAGCCAACAAGTCGATGCAGTTGCTCAGCAGCTTCAAACGAAAACTCTTCAATTAATTTTAAACAGGCTGTAATGCAAGGCTTTAGAATGAAAAATTGGCACTATTCGTTCTGGTAGAATTAAAGCCACTTTTCAGAATCGCAAGCCAAGCAGTGCCTCTAAAGTCATTTATTAAGACATCGCATCACTCTTCAATGAGAAATAGACTTTGAAAGTAAATTCTCCAGTACAAACCAAAAACAATTGTTATTGAGTATTTTATATAATAATTTTGGTTTCTGTGCCAAGAAAGCCCTATTCGACCAAATGCATGTTATGGCAGCCCAAATACATTGATAAATCTTGCGAAATTCTGTTCTTCGCTAGGCTTTAACAAGCTTTACAGGAACAAATTTTGAAGTTGGTGTATTGCTTCGATTGGCAACTCTTTCTATTGGAACTAAAACATTCGTCTCGGGAAAATAGCTCGCAATGTTCCCTTTTGGAATGGAGTATTCTTTGACAATAAACTTCCGAGCAATTCTTTTCTTTCCAAATTCCTCGTTAATCATATCTACCACATCATCCTGAACCAATCTCCTTTCCTTCATGTCAGCTTTATTCATAAAAACCAGACGGCGTTCGTTAAGAATTCCTCTATATCTATCATCGAGGCCATATATCGTTGTATTAAACTGATCATGAGTTCTCACACTCATCAGAATCAGCTCATCGGCTTTTACATCATTTTCAGGCAGTGAAACAGTGCTGAATTTCGCTTTGCCTCCGATGTTTTTGAAACTACCATCCTTGGCAGAATTAGGTAAATAAAATCCTGCATCCTTCCTGACTCTTTCGTTATAAGAATTAAATCCTGGAATACAGGCCTCAATTTCATCACGGATCAAGTCATAATTCTTAGCCATTTTAGCCCAAGGAATATCACTCTCTGGAAAACATGCTTCAGCAATGCCTGCAATTATAGCCGGTTCACTCAAGAGCTCATTGGAAATCGGTTTTAACTTACCTGTGGATTTATGGACCACTCCCATAGAATTTTCCACACTTACAAATTGAGTTTTTCCCTCTACAATATCCTGATCGCTTCTTCCTAAACAAGGCAAAATCAAAGCCTCCTTACCGTGAACTAAGTGGCTTCGGTTGAGCTTGGTGGAGACCTGAACGGTGAGGTCGCAGTTGGACAGGCCTTCCGCTGTTAAATCAGTATCAGGAGTGGCAGATAGGAAATTTCCACCCATGGCAATAAAGGCTTTCACTTTTGATTCTGACATCGCCTTAATACTATAAACAACGTCGTAACCATGATCTCGAGGGGCTTTAAATGAGTAACGTGAATCTAGCGATGCGAGGAAAGCTTCGGGTGGCTTTTCATAAATCCCCATCGTTCTATCTCCCTGAACATTGCTATGACCTCTCACAGGGCAAGCCCCTGCCCCTTCTCGGCCAATAGAGCCTTTCAAGAGGAGGGTATTCACCATCTCTTGAATATTTTCAACTCCTGTTTTCTGCTGTGTAATCCCCATTGCCCAGCAGATAATTATTTTGGATTTAGAAGCTATCAAGTCCGCAGCTTGCTTAACAAGTGAAGCATCTACCCCTGAACGTTTGATTAATTCACCCATTTCCTGAGTTTCATAAGCTTTAAGAAAAGACTCATAGTTCAGTGTGCGCTCACTAATAAAGTCCTTGTCGATACAATCCCTTCCGCTTTCTGACTGCTCAAGAAGGTATTTATTAAAAGCCTTGAATAGGGCCATATCCTCATTGATCTTTACTTGAAGAAAGAGGTCGGTTAATGCCTCTCCTCCATTGATTAGATCAAGTGCTCTTTGCGGGTCTTGAAACTTCATCAAACCTGCTTCAGGAAGCGGATTAATACTGATTATCGTTGAACCATTTCTCTTGGCTTTTGCAAGGGCTTTAAGCATTCTAGGATGGTTAGTACCAGGGTTTTGACCTACTACAAGGATCAATTCAGTGTTTTCAAAATCATCCAAAGTGACGGTTCCTTTTCCAATCCCGATGGTTTCCCCTAAAGCAACCCCACTTGATTCATGGCACATATTGGAGCAATCAGGAAGATTATTAGTCCCGAAATTTCTTACAAACAATTGGTATAAAAAGGCTGCCTCATTACTGGTTCTTCCGGATGTATAAAAGACCGCTTCGTTTGGAGAGTCGAGACCATTAAGTTTTTCAGAAATCAACTTAAAACTATCTTCCCATGAAATAGGCTCATAATGACTAGCCCCTTCTGACAGGTAAAACGGTCGTGTGATTCTTCCCTTCTTTCCAA
>Ga0115567_10004311_pt1 | contig 13897 bp, 6 predicted proteins | sample COGITO_mtgs_1204_2_FD_88679 | JGI IMG/M metagenome (GOLD analysis project Ga0115567, IMG submission 88679) | Pelagic marine microbial communities from North Sea - COGITO_mtgs_120412 | ecosystem: Environmental > Aquatic > Marine > Epipelagic | place: Germany:Helgoland, sampling site Kabeltonne...
AGTTTTAATTTTGTCTGTCCTCTTTTTTTCTTGTCTACTGTGTCAAAGCTTCCCTAATCCGTAAAGAAGATGTTTGAAACGTCCCCGACCGCGTCGGAAACGCAACCGTTACCAATTTCAGGAGGCGAGAAACAAGACGACGGGGAGGAATGCAACGGACCACTTTTACCAAGAACAACAACAACAACAACGCGGAGAAGACGACGAGTTCATCATAAAATTGCCGAGGATTTGGAACACCACCACCACCACCGAAAAACGAATACTACTTTGTTGACGAAGAAGACGGAGAGTGAGGAGAAGAACAACGCCGCTGAAGTGATGATGACGACAAAAGCGAAGAAGAAGATGCGAGGATCGTACGAGGAAAACGACGGCGACGCGATGATGATGATGCAAAGTGATGTCGAGCACCAGAAATCACATTCGGTGCTTTTAGAACACGCGAAGGAGTTGAAGGAGAATTTTCAGAGGTGGATTCATGCGATCATGGAGAGGAAAGACATCGCGGGGATGCACCATCAGTCTTTGTACGACGCGCCTCCTCCGCGTCCTCCTCCCGCGATGATGACAAAAACGACGACGAGGAAAAAGGAAGATCTTCAGCGACGCGATCAGGAATGTCGGCAACAAAACTCCGCGCCTAAAGGTGCTTTTAACGAGAACAATAACCAGGGTGGTGGTGTTGGTTTTTTGACTCTTCCTCGATTCAAGTTCTTAAAATTGTTACCGACGATTGATAAGATCGCGTGGGATCCTCGTTTGAAATCATTCGTGGTGTACTTCCTTTGCGTTTTGATTATGGAAACGAAAATTGCCATCGTCGGCGTGAAACAGATCGTCCCGGATGAGAAAAGGTTTTTGACGTCAGAAATGTATTCGGTGTACGTGAAGAACATATTGATGACGTTTGTACCGTTACAGTTTGCGATTGACCTGGCGTTTTTGTGTTTAGGCGTGAGGAAACGAATCGGCGCGCGAGGGAAGTTCGAGTACGACGCAGAGTACGAGGAAAAAGTATATTTTTGGAGACAAATGATCAAGACGTTTTTGAGACATCCGCAGGTGACATTGGCGTTAGCCGGATTGTACGGGCCAGTCTCGCACGAGTTCTCCTCGGTTCAGTTTGGGGCGATTGTGTTTATGCCTCTGATCATCGGCAAGTATAGTATTTCGAGGTACTCGAGCTTGAAGTATTCGTTCTTTTACTCCATCATGGCTACGGTGTACGCGTTTTTATTTCAGTTCTCGGCGCCTGAAGTGAGAGAAATGTGGTTTGAGAACAAATTTGAGACGTTTATGGACGTGACGGCGAAGATGTATTCTAGATGCTCACCGCAATATATGGCTTTTATATTCTTCACGCCGTTGGTGATGCACTTGATGTACCTCGTGGTCAACGCAACGGGTACGTCCAAGAAGTATATCAATCTTAGTTTGGCGACGACGGCGATCGTATACGATAGGGAGAAGAGTCGATTTGATCGAGTGCGTTTCACCGGCGATGAACAAAATGCAGAGAAAGAGGAAGTTCTCGAAGAAGAAGAAGAAGAAGAAGAAGAAGAAGAAGAAATGCCAACCCTTTCGCCAACGAGGAGGAAAGCAAACGATAGAAGAACGACAGCAACACCCGTAGTAGCAGTAACACGGACGGTGACGCGAAGGAGGACGAGGTCACAGACCAATTCTCCTTCGTCTCCTGCCAGGAACAACAACAACAACTCAAACTACACCGGGGATAATAACTTTCTCGAAGTTTTAGGTTTTGGTATTCACTTGAAAAGTAGAAGTAAACGTTTGAGAGACTCGCCGCCGTCCTCGCTGAATACTTCCAAGGACGGCTCCGACGGGGATGTTTTAGATATAGGAAGTACTGATCTGAGAAGCCGACAAGCTTTGTCGTTCATCGACGTGCCAAACGAGCGTTACGACTACATCGGAGAGTTGTGCGGCCGTTCGGTTGAAGAAGAGTGCACCGTCATGGACGGCACGCACGTCGTCATTCACCCGCCGCCTCCTTCGACATCTGGTGGAAGGAGTGAATCTGAGACATCCATATTTTCTGCGTTCAAACCAGCGCTATCGGCGAGAAATATTTTGTTTCCGTACACGAGAAAGAGCGGAACGTACAAGCGCAACGCGGAAACGATCCGATTAGTCGATCGAGAGTTTACGCAAGTTCTTCAAAAATTGAAAGATCTTCACTCAAAATCTGTCGTCGTTTCAAACAATTCAAACGGGGAATTACACGATTTAAGCGTTCGCATAGAAGGAAAAGGAAACAACGTGATGTCTTGCTCCGTGTGGAGAGGTTTTACGCCGGACAACATGCCCATTCGAGCTGTCGCGGAGAAGATCAAACCGATCAAATGCTCCTTTGGCGTTGGACGAGCGAAGAAGACGGCGTACACGGACATGCGCGCTGGCTTGCCATCTGGTGCAGTGACGAACAACGACATTAACATCAACGCATTGACTGTCAAGTCGCAATCTCGATTTCCGCACTCGTACCCGCGAATCATCTCAGTCTCCCCGATGTGCGTTTTGCCGGGCGTGAGAACTCGCATCCAAATCCACGGAAGAAGTTTGAAGAACATAACTTTATGCGCTCGATTACACGGCAAGGCTGACGTCGAGGAGATCTTCATGCACAGCAGCGATGATCAGCAGAATTCGGAGCAAAAGAAAAGCGGAAGTTCGATTGCTTTATTCAAACTGCCGTTGTCGAAGCTTCGTCAAACCGAAAGAGCTTGCCACGCGATGTGGATGAAAGAGTCCGACGAGATGCCACTCGACGCGTCCGACGAGATGGAGCACTACGAACTCGAAGCACGCAAGAGAAGGGAAGGGGGAATTTCTCTCAAGAACGACAACGAGAACTCCATCTCATCCATCTCAGATACCTCCTCGGACGACGAGCAAATCGAACAAGCGCCGTTAGAAACCGTCTACATGGACGTCTGCGTCGACTCCTTATACGACGGCGGCTTATTCTTCCTCCAGTTCCTCAACGTTCCGTTCGCGTCTGCCTCGATCCCGATCGTCGTCACTCCGTTTCTGAACATCAAACGCGAATTAGACAAAAAGTTTTCCAACCGAAAACTCGGCGACGGCGCCAGAGTCGTTTTGTTCAAGTCTGCCGAAATCACCGGAGGTCGCGGCATGGATTGGAATATCGACGAGTTCGCTAATGCGTTGGAACACGATTTGGGGTGCCCCAAGTACGCCGACTTGGTTCGCGCGGCCAAATCTTCTTAACGAAGAAGAAGAATTGAACAAGAAATTGTTCTCATTATGTTTATTATGTTTATTATTACGTCAAAGACAACTTGTATTATTTTTATTATCATTATACCATTCTTTATTCTTCATCATTCATAGTATACTCTATCGTATTCTTCTTCTTCTTATGAGTCTGTTCTTTCTTTCCAGCTTCAAAAAACCTCAGAATTTTATCCTTTTGCACACATCACACGCAACACATCTTTCTATTCTCGTCGTCATGTTCGCCGCCTCGCATCAAAATCAACACGTCTTCAACACTGTTCGTACTACGAGTAAAACGACATCTACTATCAGAGGAGGAGGAAGAAGACCACCGACGATGAAAATTAAAGCCGCAGGTGGTGCTGCGGTGATGGACGACACCGGGGAAGTGACCATTCGCCGAAGACCACCGGCGGGCCATAAGGAACATCTCGGCATGGGTTCCGAACGCTTCGCGTTTAAGATGGAAGCGGTAACACCGGAAGGCGAACGAATCGATAACGAGGAGAATAAACCGAGGAATATTCTGGAAGAAATCGTCTGGTATAAAGATTACGAGTTGACGTTGATGAAGGAAAAAATGCCGCTGAGTTTAGTCAGAGGACAAGTGAAGTTAGCGCCTCCGGTGTTGGATTTTAAACAAGCGATTATAGATCAAATGGAAAAAACAGGACAACCAGGGTTAATCGCAGAGGTGAAGAAAGCGTCGCCGTCGAAAGGGGTGATTCAACCGAACTTCGATCCGGTGAAAATCGCCAAAGCGTACGAGGAAGGCGGCGCGGCGTGTTTGAGCGTTTTGACGGACGAGAAATTTTTCCAAGGCGGGTTTGAGAATTTAAAGTTGATTAAAGAAGCTGGGGTCACGTGTCCGCTCTTGTGTAAGGAGTTCATCGTGGACGCGTATCAAATTTATTTGGCGAGAGCGAGAGGCGCGGATGCGATTTTGTTGATCACCGCGGTTTTGGATAACCAAGATTTGAAGTATTTCACGAAAATCGCGCACTCGGTCGGGATGAAAGTCTTGTTGGAAGTGCACACGTACGGCGAAATGAAACGGGTCTTGTCCGGAGACTTTGAAATCGACTTATTAGGCATCAACAACCGCGATTTAGGAACGTTCAAAGTCGATTTAAACGTCACGGTAGAGTTAATGGCGACGGAGTTAGGCAAGGAAGTGAAGGAGAGAAACATCGTCATGGTTGGCGAATCCGGTATTTTCACCATCGACGATGTCAACGTGGTGCAAAACGCCGGGTGTGGCGCGATCTTAGTCGGAGAGTCGTTGGTAAAGCAAGATACCCCAGACGTTGGCATTAAAAAGTTGTTCGGGAGACCGTTGTAAAAAGTTCTTCGCATAAAGAGATATTTTAATACCAGCCTTCGTTCGCTCCGACCACCGCTTCGCTAATCTTATTCACTCTATACTGCGGTTTTTTCTCTTCTTCTAATACCAACTTATCCATGCTCCCGCTAATTGTCATGTTACTTTTCGAAGAAACCACCTCTTTCACTTTCTCCGCCACCATCTTCTCCATCGATTTCTCCACTCTCGTGGCGTCGCTTTCGTTCGCTCGAAATTCGCACCGAACTCGCACATCTCCAACTCGTTCTCTCGTCTTTGCGCTCAACACCGGCGCGTCGATGGTGTCCTTCCCCAGACGAAAACAATCCCCTAAGGACATCTCGCTCACGCCGATTATTTCGTCCGAGAGCATTCTGTTTTCGTTTTTGATCATCAGTTTTATCGTCTGGTCGGTGATATCTGAGGACGTTTTGCACTTGTAACTTTCCTCCCAAACCGGATTACTTCCGCCGTTTTTAACCGTCTTCGTCCGCGTCTTTTCGCCGAGAAAGAACACCACGCAGTACGGGTCCATTTTGCCCAGGTAGGCGGTGTTTTTTAACTTGCTCGCGGAGACGATGGTGATTTCCAATATGCCTTGTTTGTTCGATGTCATTGGTGTTGGTACAGCGGTGAATATTCTTTTCTGTTCTGGCGACTTTTTTCTTCAATAAATTAAGTTCTAATTTTACTGCTACGACGTATCATCGTACTACTTCACGGCTCGAATCAAAACGTTTTCCTCTCTTTGAAAGTGTTTAAACACGCACAACTCTTTAACGAAGACGACGACGATATACTTACACGTTTTTTGTTCGTAAACTTTGACGTGCGTTTGTAAGTCGTTGGAACAGGCGTAAAGGACGACGGATTCGCGATGGGCGTTTATGGCGTCGCAATAAGCGCCTTTCAAGTGCGCGACGACGTATCCGGGTAAGGTTTTGGTCATGCCTGGGAGGAACGCTTTGTCAGGGACGAATCCGTCCACGAGGAGTTGGGCGTCGTCTTCACCGTCGCGTCCCGGCGCGTGGTGGTGATTTTGGTGGTGTTGATGTCGATGACTATGATCGTTGCCGCCGTAAAGCGCGTGTAATCGCGCTTCGGTGCCTGAGGCGCTGAAAGTACCCAGGGAAGATTGCGTGCTCGTGTCGATGACGACTCGTTTCTGAGCGTTGTCGAACGTCGCGTGGTATTGCGTGATGTTCTGCTCGAAGCAAATTTCGTACGACCACCATCCAGAGCTGGATCGATGGCATCCTAATTTTCGTAACGCGCTTCGAGCGAGGAAACGGGCTTTGGAGTGCTGCGCGCGAGTGAAAAATCGAGGAGGATGCGCGTCGCGGGTGTTTCTGTTCGCGTCTTCGTCGTGGCGTTCGCGCGAGTTTACATCCTCTTCGTAATCGTCGTCGTTGTCGTCGTCGTCAAAGTCGTTTGCAGCGGTGTCCTGCACGTCCTCAGGAGTGGCGCACTTCGGAGGAGGGGGCGGTTGTCCATCTTCTCCTTCTCCCTCTTCTTTGCTAAATCCAGACGAACACTGTTGTTCTTCTATTTCTTCTTCTTTCGATTCGTCTTTTACGTGCATTTTATTCAACTCGCACACGAAAGCGCATCCAAGCTTTGCCGCGTTGATGCCAATCGCGTCCTCCGCTAACAGATCTTTTTTGGTCGTTTTCGAGGTAATCTCGCCTCGTCTCGCTCTTTCGCTGCGAACGAATTCATCTCGGTCTCGTAAATCCTTCAACGCGTTTGCTATTTTTGATGCCACATCGTTCCGGGTTTGAACATCAAACGCCTCTTCGCACGCCGTCGTTAACGCGTAGGAATCGAAGTGCGTCATCGGCGCTCGAATCGTCGATAACTCAATCGACGCCAATCCAAAGTTTTGCTCCTCTTGTGGATCTTCTCTGTTATTATTTTTATTATCCGTCATCGGTGGTTTCGGCACCGGCACCACCGCTCGATTTTTCATCGCGTTCGCTGGATTCGCCGTCACGCCTCCGCACTTGCTCACCAGACACGACATCACCGCCTTCTCTGCCGGCTCGTACTCGTTATTCTTAAACGCGTTTCTCTCCATCAAATACTTCCACCGCAACTCTTTAAAACACTCAATCGCGATTGAATCGCACAACTCGCACCCCATTCGTTCGCCACTCACGATCGCGTCTCGCTTAAACCGTTCCATGTTTTGGAACGAATTCTTCGAGCGTCTCTTTTCTCTTCGTTTCTGTTTCACCTGTTCGGCGTGTGCTTTTCTTTTCGCTTCTCTCGCCGCTATTTTCTCCTCCGTCTCGACGCTGTTCGTCGTCGTCGTCGTCGTCGTCCTCATAGTATTTAATGCCAATAACTCCTCCTTCGCTCTCCTCTGCGCCTCTAAAATTCTCATTGCCTCCTGCTTCGCGTTCAAACTCTTCTCCGGTTCCCCGTGTCCATCATTCGCCATCCCCGGAGGATCCGGATGTTCCACCACCGTCGCGCCGAATTGCAACTCTTGCGTCGTTCGAATCTTCGTCTTAATCACGTGATGTTTCGTGTCCGCAATCTTCCCCGTGCCGAACTCTTCTTTACCAATCTGTTCTCGCTCGTACCATTTGTCCGATTCCGCGTACCCGTAGAAAAAATTCGCCTTTACATCGTCTCGAACGATGTTCATCGACGTCTGCGCGAAACCTTCTCCTTCTTCTTCGTTGTCTTCCTCTTTTGAGAGCAATCTGTGGACGATTTTTTGCACTTGCTTTTGTTGATGATTCGACGACGACGAAGCGCCAAAACCGAGCCCGTTCGTCGTCGTTTCGTACCGGTGCGTTGCTTCTTGGTCTTTTTCGGTGCTTCGTTCCGTTCTGGTGAAGAAAAACGGCGACGGTAACGGGATGATGAAATCTCGCATCGTGTCCGGCGTTGGCGGATGATTTTCTTCATCTTTCGATGAATACGAGAACGATTGAATCCCAGAAAGGGTGTTCCCGAACGCGAGGAAAAGGAAGACGAGGAAGAAGCGCGGCGTTTTTGGTGTTCTCGCTGTTGCTGTTCTCTTTTTCTTCTTCATTTTCTTCATCTTCTTTCGCGTGTGTGAGAGACGAACAAGAGTGAAGAGATAGTAGAACAAGTGAGGAGAAAAAAATGTAAATACGGGAGTCGGTTGCACTCTACTTCGCAGCTCCATCGCTATTACGACTACTACCACCACCAATTTCACCGAGTTCGGAGACGAAGTCGTCGCCGCCGCACATGTCCGTCGCTCCGTAACAGACGCTCTTCGCGCGTCCGTTCGTTCGCTCTCTTTGCGCGAGTTCTCGCAACGCCAAGACTTCGGCGTAGCATCCGCCGCCCAAGACGAAGGCGACGGCAGAGGCGTACCCACCGGCGTGTTCGTCTTGGTGCGACGATCGATTTGAAAGAGGAACGCTCGCGCGTTGGGAAGCGGACGCTTTCGCGTCAAAGTAGGCGAAAGTATCCACGACCGCGTCGCCGCCGACGTCCGCGGAAGATGAAGAAGACGGTTGGTTCGCTAATAACGCCTCGACTGCGGCGGCTATGGGGAGTTGTCGTTCGCCGGACAACAAGTGTTTCGCTGTTTTCGTGATCAAATCAACCGATTGGCCGTATAATCTATCCGCCCAGTCTAAAATATCCGCTTGAGATCTATTGCTGCTGCTATTCGCGTTGCCGCCTTTGTTTTGTTGTAACTGTTGATTCAACGAGAGCATTTTTTTGACGTAGTTATACGCGCCGACTTCGCACCCGCTCGCTCTCAACGCGCCTTCGATGGCCTCGTCGTCGATTTTACCGGTATTTCCAGAACTGTTCAGTTGCGAGGTGAGCAACAGTATCAACGCTAAGCGGATTTTGTCGCTCGCGGAACCTCTGCCCGTGGCGCTCAACAAACTCAACGCCGCTTTCCAATCGCCTTTGCCGTTGCAGAAATCTTCCTCGATGGAAAAGTACTCGTCCAAACCTCTTTGTTTAATTTCTTTTAACAGCGCGGTGGCAATGTTCGTGTGCTTATCGATTAACTTTTTGTGCTCTTGTAATTTCGGCAACGACTCCACCGCTTTCGTCAACTTGGCCGTGCTCGCGCCGGTTTGATCGTCGGCGTCGTCGCCCCCGGTGGAATTCGCCGCGGATGCAGACGCGGCGTTGACTTCCGCGATCGCTCTTTTATATTCCGCCAACTCCACCTCTACGCTTTCGGCCACTTTGGGAAACTGCGCGTCTTTATACTTTTTCCAGAAATCATCCGAATCGTCCAACGCGTACGATTTCGTCTTGGCGTCCGCGCCGACGGCATTTTTATCCGGCTTCACGTCCACTCGATTCAACTTCATGTGCAACACGTCGTGCACTAACGGTTCGTAGTGCCACGCGTGTTGTAAACTGGCGGTAAAATCGTAGTTTCTGTCAAAAATCGCGAGTATCGGCCTCGCCATTTGCTGCGCCGCTGCGCCGTTCGCGTTGCCGACGCCAATCAGCGGCATCTGCCCAAACCCGCTCCCGTTTTTACTCCCCAAATAATCTCTGAGTTTGCTTTCCAACTCTCTCCCGACCATTTCCGCGGCGCCACCTTTAGGACACCGAATAACCGGCACTTGCCCCATAGTCATGACCGTCGCGAACAGACCGTTGGTCACGTCCGCGATGCACTTTTCGATGTCCTCGCCTCTGCTCTTCGGATCGTTCAACTTCTTAAACGCGTCCGGTCGCATGATTGAAAACACGTCGCGCTCTAAACTCACGAAATCCAAGTTTTGATCGAACACTCGTTTCACTCGATTCGCGATGTTGGCTTTCACCGAAGCCGTCGCCAGCTCTTCCAAGGCGCTTCTCGGCAGTTCTCTCGTGAAGTGAAAGTGATAACTCTCGTACAAGTTCTCGCCCAAATCGTGCGACATTCTTTGCACGTTTCTCGCGGTCGGTTGCACGAAATAGACCGCCGGGACGTCTGGAATCTGTTCGCGTTCGCTCTCTAACAGTAAAGTTAACGTGATGCCGTGCTGTCTGAGTTCGTTCACTTTTAAGAGAGGTGCGATGACATCGAACGTGAACTTGTCCAGGATTAAGATTTTGTACTGAATGTCCCCGTGATGATGATGTGATCTTCCTCCGAATGCATCGTCGCGCAGTTGCGCGCTGTGACGCGTACTCTCGAGCAAAACGTCGTCGAACATTCTCACGACGGCGCGTTTCTGTCGCGCGCGTAAATCCATCTGTAATCCGTTCGTCGCCGCGTCCATTTTTCTTTTCTTTTACTCGAGGAGTCTCTCAGAGGAGTGTGAGGGAAAAGGAGAGATTTTGATCGATTTGAACAACACGGAAGCAAAACTTTTAGTGAAAATTCTGCGAATGAAGAAAATACACCAGAGAAGAGCGAAAGGAAAAACGCGTACGCGCATGTGTTTGCGCGAATAATGCGCGTGTGTGTGTGTGTGTGTGTGTAATAATAATAACAACAACAACAATGAACAACTCGTGGTTTTCTTAGTGTATGGTTGATGACCTTTTGTTTTCTTTATAAAAATAATGATATATATCGCGCGCGATGTGCGCGACTTGGAGGAGTACAATTTTTTTGCCGCGAGCGGTCGTTTAGAATATGTTCTCTCCTAAAAGAGCGTCAAAGTCAAAGTCGTCCGCGTCGCCGAGCTCGTCGATGCCTCGCAGATTCTGCTCGAAGTCATCGTCGAGTTGTGGGTGTGGAAGGGCGTGGAGGTTGGGTCCCGCTGGCACAGGCGCTGGCGCCGCCGGCGTCGGGTTAGAAGGCGTGGCCGGTTTCTTCTTCTTTTTCTTCTTGTTCCCTCCGGCAGGCAGTCCCGGATCGAACCCGTCCATGATGGAGTCGAACTGCGTGAGAGAGGCTTTCTTTTGCTGCGTAAGCATGCGTTGTTTGAGCATTTCTTCTCGTTCGAGCTGTTGTTGAATCGCGATTTGACGTTGGCGTTCTTGCTCTTGCTGCTTCTGTTGCTCTTGCAAGCGCGCTTTTTCTTCTTCCAGGCGTTGTTTGTGTTCTTCCAGGTGCTTTTTGTGTTCTTCTCGTCGTCGTTGAGCTTCTTGGACGGCTTTACTGTCCGAACCAAGCGTCAACGCGAACGCATGCAGTGGATCTTGGCCTATAGTTGTCGCACCGTCGCTCCCGCTGCCCGCTTTCTCTTGCTTGATCTGAACACTCGCCGCCGCCTCTAGAGGAGCAACCACCGGTTCTTTCTTGTCCTCCGTCGCGACATCATCACCAGCGCCACCGTTACCGTCGACGGTCGTCGTTTCCGCGCCGTCGTCCGACTCTGTCGTCTTCTTCTCTTCTCCTTCTCCTTCGCCTTTTCCCCCGGGGGTAGTTTCTTCCTTCTTATTTTCTTCTTCTTCTTCTATTTTTTGCTCTTCTTCTTCATCTTCTTTTTTTACCGCGGCGGACGGAGACGAGACCACCAACAAGTCGCTCGCGTTCTTCTCGCCACCGAATGCTTCAATCACGCGTTCTTTCTTCGTCTCCGGAAGAGGATTTCCGCACCAACCTTCCTTCTGCGCGACTTTGTTTCGGGCAACCATCCTCGTGAATCTTTGCAACCTTCGACTGGTAATATCCGTCGCCGTCGTCGGCACGTACATCTGCCGTTCGTCCGGGTGGTTGTCCCATTCAGAAGTAGCGCCAACATTCGCGTTCAATCGTTGTCTGTGTTGTGCCTCGGCCTCAAGAATTTGGCGATCGTACTCTTTCGTCGGCCCGTCGGATAAAATCTGTCTCGCTTTCTCCGAGTCTTCGGCGGTCAAGCTCTTCAAGATGTCGCCCAACGCGCTCTTCTCGTCCGCCGTCATCGGTTTGAACAAAACGATCGATTTTAATTCGAGGTCGGATAGCTGATTTTGTGCTAATCCCAAGGCTTGCATGATCGTTTGGCACTCGCTTTGAATCGTTTGATACTCTAATTTCGACGCCGCCGCGGCGGCTTTGGCGATACACGCGTCTCGGTCCAGTAACAAACCTTCCTCGACTTCCTTTTCTCGCGCGACGATACCTTCGTATTTCGTGTGCCAAAGCGCCAACAAGGTCTTTGCCATCACGTGCACATCTGTTCCTTCCGCGTTGAACTTCATGGCGTTGTTAAACGCCAACTCGACGTCCTCGTGAACCTCTTTCGCGAGTTCGTATTTACCGCCGTCTTCGATGAACTTTTTAATCGTTCCGAGGTCCATCGGATTGGTAATTATCGTGTGATAGTTTGCCAAACCCAACGCCACGGCATCGACGGGCATGCGGAACGGTCCACCCCAATCGTGCGACATGACTTGTCTCACCGCGGCTAAGCATTGACGGTGGACGACGTCGAGCAACGAGCGATATCGCAACACTTCGAAACCTTCCTTGAACTCCGATTTCGCGCCAGATTTCGTCCGCTGCGTGGTGATGACTCTAAACGCGGCGTGTTTCTTTCGCATTTCGTCTTTTTGTTGATAGTCTTGTTGGTCTTCGTGCATCTTCTCAAACTTTTTATCGCGCTCGTTCGCCACCGCCACGGCTCTCGTCTCTAAACTTTCCACCAAAGCTTGTACCTCGCCGAGCTTTTTCTTCAGCGCAATCTTCTGTTCTTTCTCTTCTTGAATCTGCGCGGGTGTTCGGAGTTTTTGTTGCGTGAGTAAATACTCCTGTTGCCGCTCGATTTCGGTTAAGCCGAGCATGTCGTGTGGGAGTTCGTGCATGCCGCCGTTCATGGAGTGGTATCGGGCGATATCGGAACCCATGATATCGGGAATATCAAACATGCCGCCATGAGCCGGTAACGACTTATGCGACGCTAACTTTTGCTTCTTACTACGCGGCGTGTCTGTTTTAGCACCACCTCTGCTCGGTGGTCGCTTCGGCCCTGCGTTTATCATCTTGGCCGCCTTCTTCATGCTCGCCGCGCTACCCTTCTTCGCTCCTACGCTATCTTTGCTATCTAATTTGCGCTTGTTACTACCTGCTCCACCCCCCCATAACGAGGCCGCGCTCACATCGGCACCAATCGGGGCGGGAATACCTTTAAAGACGTGTAACTCGTTCGGAAATCCAGGTAATCCGGCTAAAGCAAACCCGGGCGGTAACTTTTCCGCTCTTTTTTCTGCGTCTTGTCGCGTCGTCAGTATCTGATGATGTTTATCGTCGTTCCACAAATGTGAGAAAGATGGAGGGAAAGAATAACGAGGTGATGAAAAAAGAGTGGAATCCAGGTCAGCGAAGAAATGGTTATCGAACGTGTTATCATCATCGTCGTCCGGATGATGACCTCCTTCGTGAAAAATACGCGTAAGCTCGTCCACGCTAAACGACGGCGAAAAGAACGCGTTGTCTTTCTCGATGTTTTCTACTAAACTCAGCGAAACGTCCTCCTCGCGGATGGTCTCCTCCTCCGGCGGCGTCCGTAACGACGAAAGCGACGACGACGAGGATGAAAAGAAAAGCGCTGGTTCTCGTCTTTGTTGTTGTTCTTTTTCGCGTGGTCTACTACTTTTCTTCGATCGCATCGTATCGTATCCTCGTATCGCGGGTCTTTGTCGTCGTCGTTTCGCTGTTAAAGAAGAAGAGGAAAAAGAAGGTTGAGAAGAAAACGAAGAAAACGATACGGACGAATTCGACTGTGACGTGGCTTTCGAGGCACGCGTTTTAAAAACGCATCCAGATCGGGTTCTCGAGGAACCAAGAACCCGCAAAGACGAGCGACGACGAATACCGCGATTGGTCTTCGTACGCGTCGAAGTCTTTTTGCTCTCGTCGTTCGCGATGATGACGCTCGTGTTGTTGTTTACCTCTCCACTCTTCGGCGGTCGAATCCAATCATCCCGGTCCATTTTTCGCCGCCGAAATGTATTTACTACGGTACGTTTCTTTTCGCTTTTATCCCGTCTTTTTCTTCTTGAACGCGGAGCAAAGAGAGAGAAACAACCACCGCTTCCTGATTACTTCTGCTTTCAACAAGTTGTTGTTGTTCAAACTACTGCGCGTGGAAAGTCTTTTTTGCTCTCGTTCTCTGATGAAGCCAATTCGAATACCACGAGAAGAATCGAATCCCTTGGAAAACGTTTCGAATTCTCTCTCTCTTCTTAGTCTCTCTTATTCCGTACGAAAAAGCGCTCTCTTCCCTGTCTTGCTTCTTTCTTTCGCTTCTTTCGAGAGCGCTTTTGAGAAGAATCACAGCGTTCAGACGCCTTTATTGTTGTTGTTGTTGTTATTCGTAGTATTAGTATTCGTACTACTACTGAAGCACACCAAACACCTCCAATTGGTCGAGAGTGAAAAAGAGTGAATTTTTGTCTCGTTTTTTG
>Ga0115567_10004316_pt1 | contig 13893 bp, 12 predicted proteins | sample COGITO_mtgs_1204_2_FD_88679 | JGI IMG/M metagenome (GOLD analysis project Ga0115567, IMG submission 88679) | Pelagic marine microbial communities from North Sea - COGITO_mtgs_120412 | ecosystem: Environmental > Aquatic > Marine > Epipelagic | place: Germany:Helgoland, sampling site Kabeltonne...
CCCGAGCTCCCCGCGGGGCCCTGGCTCGTATCGATCGATGCACCCGACGGTTACACCGGCTGGGACGACCGCGCCGGACGTGTACGACGACCGAACCCGACACGCGTGCGTGACGCGCGGCGAAGGCTCGTGTGTCCCCACAGAACCAGCGCGGGAGGAGCCCGTCCTCGATACGCCGTCGAGTGCTTTTTTTTCTTCTCGCCCGAGCGACAGCTGTCAGCGCTGAGAGTCACTCGGACTGCCACAGTGGAGTCGGGTTGGGATCGACGAGAAAATTTATTCATTTTTGGTTTTATTTTGGCAGCGGGTGCAGCCCTGGGTGGAGATTTGCTCAGGCTGTGTCGGGTGCGACGGGATACGGCATTCGCGTGTGATCTCATCATGCACAAACACACTACTTCCGCTACGTGTTTGCCCTCGGTCTATGTACACCCGCCGTGCATCTTGCCCGGCGGGGCTGGGGAGCGCGAGTGATTTATCACAGATTCAACTCGCGTCTCGACCCGGCTGTTCTTCCAATCAGCCTTTGTGAATTCGTACCCGGAGGATCGAACCCACGGTTTAGTCCTTCTTGTCCGCGTTGGCGTTGGCGTTGGCGTTGGCCTTCGCGAGCTCCTCCTGCGCCAGCTTGGCGGCACCCGCGGCGGCCGTCATCCCTTTCGCGAACATCTCGGATCCGTGCTTCTGGAGGAGTTCAGTGGCGGGCGCGAGCTCCTTCTGCACCGCGGAGAGGTCGCCCTTGGCGAGCTGGGCGGAGACGGAGTCGATGATGGGCTCAGCCTTCTTGAGGGTCTCGCGGATGCACTTGTCGTAGAGCATGAGCGCACCCTTGAAGCGAGGGGAGGCGAGCCAGAAGATGAAGCCGCACTTGGCGAATCGGTAGCCCGGGATCCAAAACACGCTGTAGTCCGCGAAGGACTCGGCGATCATGAGCACGGAGTACACGACCCAGTAGGTGAGCCACTGGGTATCGTCGTTCTTGGCCTCGCTCTCGATCGCCTTGTACGAGGCGTACCTGTTCGTGAAGAATAAGAACGGGCGGACGGTCAGCGCACTGGCCGTGAAGGGGGGGTGCGCTCGTGATTCTCGAGGGGGCGCGCCATTAAAAGAATGAATCTCGGGGCGTGTGGCGCGCGGGTCCGGGGCGCTCGACGGCGGGTCGGGGCACTCACGCAGGGTAGAGGAAGCCCAGGAAGAAGGTGTAGACCCTGAAGAGGAAACTCAACATGGTGACCGGCCTTTGTGTTCACGCGATTGGCGCGGAGGTGAGTGAGGGGCGGGTTCCCGCACACGCGGCCTTTCTTTCTTCGTTGCACGTCCGAGTTCAAAAAAGCCCAAACCGAAAAAGGTTGGGTTCGAACCGGCGGCAAGAGGCGGATCTTCAGATATTTCTATTTCCCGGGAGCAAAGGAGACTGAATCCGCATAGGAGATCTCCTTTTCGTCCAGTCGGATCCAGTGGACCAACCAGATTTGAGATGAAGCCGATTGAGAAATGCCGACACACCACCTCGCGACCTCGCGTGTGTATCGACCGGATAAACATGTTCGCCGTCACCGTCCGCGCTCCCACCCTCGCGGTCGTCGCCTCCGCGGGCACCCGCGCCACCGCCGCCGCGCGTGCCACCCGCGCCGTCGCCGCGCGCCCCGCGATGGCAAGCCGTGCCCTCGTCTCTTCCTCCGGAACCTCATCGCACCGCACCGACAGGCGCCTCGCCATCCGCGTCCGCGCCGCCGAGGAATCCGACACCGCCACCGAGACGACGCCCAAGGTCGTGGAGGCTCCCCCAAAAACCAAGCCCGGCGTCGGCAAGCCACCGATCAACCCGCTCTTCCTCGCCGCGGGTGACTTTGCAGCCGCGGTGCTCATCACCCTCGTCGCGCGCGGCGTCGCGGGGGAGTCCGTGCTCTCCGCGGGCACCGTCGCCGCGATTCCCCCGTTCGTGGTCGGGTGGGTCGGCGCCGGGTTCCTCGCGGGGGACTACGACGTCGACTCACCCAACGCGGCGCTGTGGGGCGACGCGCCGCGGGCCATGACCACCGGCGCGCTGACCTGGTTCTCGGGCTCCGCGTTTGCCATCCTCCTGCGCAACGTGGAGGGGAGCATGATGACCTTCCCGCCGGTCATCAACGAGCAGGTGGAGTTCGCGGGGGCGTTAGGTTTGATCTGCGCCTTCCGCGCGGCGGTCGCCATCACCAAGCCCGGCGCCGCGGAGACGCTCTGAGTTTGTCACCGTCACTGTTACGCGAAGGTAACAACTTGCAGTGCAGCGGCGAAGGTAATAAGTAGTCGAGTGAGTTAGTTCTAGCTTGGGGTTTGGTGAGCCGCGGGCACGGACTCGGAGGCGCGTGTACATCATCATTAATACGAAACATCACCGTAGATTCACCGAGGCGCATCGAGAACGCGCGTGTTGTCCTTCGCGTGGCCAAAAAGGACCCAAAAACCGTCTGCCAAAATATCGCGCCCGCCCGGCTCCCGTCGTTTTTGTCGCGTCAGCCTGAGATCGTTTACCACTCGCAGCGACGCGCGTTGGACGAAGACATGGACGACGAGCTCGACTTCGGCGATATCCTCCCCGCGCCCGGCGGCGGCACGAACGCCCACGACGACACACCGGGCGCGGGGCCCGAGTACCTCGCCGACCAGCGTGGGGCGGATGTTCGACCCTCCGATCACACGGGGCAACAATCGGACGGACGCGACGGGGCGTCTACCCAACCCGCCGGGCCAAACAAGCGCGTCGTCGTGAAGATCGCGTCCAGGGATAGGAACGACGGCAGGGGCAGGGACCGCGCGCCGTCCAGGGATAGGAACGTCCGCGGTCCGGGCGAACACAAACCCGTGCGGGTGGTGGTGCGGAGGGTTCGGAGGAGCAGGAGCCGATCTCCGCCACCCGCATCGGGCAACAACCTCCGAGGCCGACTCGATCTGCCGCGCAAGGGTAAGGGGAAGAGACAGAGGGATGACGACCCGATGACGAAGGATGAACGTCAGAAGAAGAATCTCGAGAGAGCGTTCTGTTGCCTCTGCGGCGCGTGTGGATCGCACTACATCGAGAACTGCCCGGACAGGAAGCGCGACAAGGGCAAGTGCATGATCTGCGGCGAGGATCACGCCATCGGAGATTGCCCTCAGAAAAAGGTCAATCCGAACAAGAAGGACAGGCCGAAGAGGGAAGAAAGGGAAGAACGCAGGAACGAGAAGAAGAAGGCGAGGAGGGAGGAGAGGGGTGCTGGGGAAGAGGGGGATGAGGAGGACGGCGAGGTCGCGGGGAACTCGACCGAAGTTGTCGAGAAGAAGAGTGGAGGGGTCAAGGACCGGTTCTGCCCCCTTTGCGGCGCCGTGACGCACTTCATCGAGAAATGCCCCGACAGGAAGCGCGACAAGAAAGCGGGTGAGTGTATGATCTGCGGCGAGGCTCATGCCATCAGAGATTGCCCTGAGAGGAAGGTCAATCCCAAGGCAGGTAACCGCTCCGAAAAAGGAGGTAAAGGTAGAGGAGGCAGAGGCAGAGGGAAGCGGGACCGAAGCCCGAGACGCGATCGCTCACCGAGCCCCGACAGGGAGACCAAGGCCCCGGCTGGGAGGTACGCCGCGTACTTGGACGGAGGGGAGCGCGCTCGATCGCCGGATAACAAGCGGGCGGACTGGGTTAAGGGCGGGGACGACGGAGAGGGAGCCGCGGGGGGCGACGGCGAGTGAGTTGGTTTTTTTCTTCAACTCGCACGATACATTTCATAACACAGTCTACATTTCACAACACAATCTACACATCATAACGCAGTCATCACATCATCCCCATCTTGGCGTCCTTACCGTACTTCTTGATCATGTAGGCGGTCACCTTGTCTAGGTCCGCGAGGGTCTTGACGGTGATCCCTTTGCCCTTCCAGTACGCCTGAACCTTCTGAACGTCGACGATGGAGCCGCTGCCCGCCGCCATCGCCGCGCGGGAGTACCACACCTTGTCGAATATGGAGTCCACGGTGCCGTCCTCCACCGCGCGCTTGATCGCCTTGAGCTCACCGATCCTGTTGAACTCGTCCACGTCGTACCCCATGCCGGTGAGCTCCTCCTTGAGCGCCTTGATGGTCCTGGTCCCCGACCAGACGATCCATCCGACCCATACGGTGCCCGCGACGCAGAGCGCGGGGCCCAAACCGGTCTCCGCGAAGACGTCCCCGGCGACCTGGGCGATGGGCTCGAGGTGGCCGCTCGAGGTGGCCGCGAGCGCCGCGGTGGGGGCGGAGAGCGCGGCGATCGACGCAGTGGCTGTGGTGGGGAGAACGATCGAGGATTGATGCTTCTTCGCGATGACGCCACCGGAGCATCGGGAGGCGGAGGCGCGCCCAGCCTTGCTCGGCGCGGCGACGCGCGTTCGAGCGATGGTCGACGAGGCGGTGATTGCCTGCATGCTCGTTCTGTGACCTCACGCGGCGTGTGTGCGCGTGTGTGAGTGGTGGTGAGTTGGCACGGTTCACACCAGCTGGCGGGAGCTGGAAAGATTATTGAGATTCCGAAAGCAAATAGAACCCGTTAATCACAATTAAAGTACACGTCCACTGGGCAAATGGTGCTACACATCCAAATAAACTATGCCGTCGACGTGGCGCGTTTGTGTGCGTGCCTGCTGGCCTCAGAATCATCCTTTTGGTGCCTTTTCCGCGGCTTTTCGCGAACACACGTCGCCACAAACCGCGTCACGACGATGGTCGCCACCTCCGTAGTGGACGTTAAGATGGACGCACCGATGGGTGTCAAGGCTGTGGCTACCGCGGGCACCGACGCGGCGCCCAGCCTCGTCATCAACAATCTCAGCTACGCGTACCCCATGGGCGAAAAGATCATCAAGGACTTCTCCCTCACCCTCCCGCCCGGCTCGCGATGCTTGCTCTCGGGCGCGAACGGCGCGGGCAAGACCACGCTGCTCCAGGTGCTCGCGGGCAAGACCATGGTCCCCGTCGAGGACGTCCGCGTCATCGGCCGTCCCCCTTTCCACGACACCGACCTCACGTGCTCCGGCGACCTCGGGTACCTCGGCGCGCAGTGGCGTCGCAACGTGGGCAGCGCCGGTTCCGTGGCCCTGGCGGGCGACATCAGCGCGGGCAAGATGATCTTCGGCGTCGAGGGCATCGACAAGAACCGCAGGGCTGACCTCATCGACATCCTCGACATCGACGTCGACTGGAACATGATGCGGGTCAGCGACGGCCAGAGACGACGGGTGCAGATCTGCATGGGTCTCCTCAAGCCGTTCAAGGTTCTCCTCTGCGACGAGATCACCGTCGACCTCGACATCCTCGGCCGCCTGGACCTGCTCAACTTCCTGAAGGAGGAGTGCGAGCAGCGCGGTGCCACGGTGGTGTACGCCACGCACATCTTCGACGGCATGGAACCGTGGATGACCCACATCGCGTTCACCAGCGACGGCAAGCTGGTGCACGGGGGACTGAAGGAGGACGTCGGCGACTTGAAGGGCGTGAGGCACCTCCTGAGCACGGTGTACGACTGGCTGGTGGTGGACAGGAAGAACAGGAAGGAACGCGAGATTGTGGAGAAGGCGAACCCCAAGCCCAAGTCCAGCCTGGAGGACCGGTTCGGTTCACGACACATGGCTTACTACCGATGATTCATCGGTTCAAATTTACATGGCCACACGCCGGGGGCGAGCGCACCCGGGACGCTTATTCATTCTTAGACCTCCACCGCGGCACGATGACGTGCCGTGGACGGAAAATTCTTTGCACGCAGTAGACTGATTGGTTGATGACACCCTATAGGACGCTTATTGCTAGTCGCTTATTTGTTCAATACGACAACGAGTTGAGTATCTTATGATTTAACTGTGTGAGATAAAGAGAGTCAACCGTATTCACAACAAGTCGCGCCGCGCCGCGCGCAATAAATCAAATCAGCCAACAACCGGGGTAGAACACGAGGTATTCGCCGCCCTCATCCAAGTGTGGAGGTCCCGACGCGCGTGCGTCGTCGCGTCTGGTCTTTCGACGCGGGCGCTTTCAACTCGGTTCCATCTTTTTCAGAGCCCAGACTTTCGGCTTAGTTGTTGAACCTGGCCGAGTTGCAGATGGTGACGAACGCGCCGCCGTCCAGGGACGCGCCGCCGACGAGGAACCCGTCGATGTCCTCGCATCGGGCGAGCTCCTCGCAGTTACCCGCGTTGACGGAGCCACCGTACTGAATCCTCACCGCGGACGCCACCGATGCGGACACCGCCTCCGCCACGTAAGCTCGAATGCCCGCGTGCGTCTCCTGCGCCTCCGCCGGCGTGGCAACCTTGCCGGTCCCGATGGCCCACACGGGCTCGTAGGCGATGACGACCTTCTCCCAGTCGGCGGGCGATATGGCGTTCACGATCGCCTGCAGCTGCCTGCGGCACACGTTGAGGGTATCGCCCCGCTCGCGCTCCTCCAGAGTCTCGCCGATGCAAGCCATCACGGAGAGGCCCTTGGAGATTGCGTACGCGCACTTCTGGCCGATGAACTCGTCGGACTCGCCGATGAGGGCGCGGCGTTCGGAGTGGCCGAGGATGACCCAGGGGATGTTGTTGTCCACGAGCATCTCCGCCGCGACCTCGCCCGTGTAAGCGCCGCCCTCGCCGACCCAGCAGTTCTGCGCGGAGAGCGCGTACTTGCGGTCCAAGGTGGATTGCACCCGCGGCAGGTACACCATGGGCGGGGCGCAGATGACCTCGACGTCGGCGGTGATCTCGCCCGCGTTGAGATCCTGGACCAGCTTCTGGATGCTCGCGGTGTTGCCGTTGCACTTCCAGTTGCCGCCGACCACGAAGCGGCCGGTGCCGGCCATCGTGGCGACGCATCGCCTGGAAGCCTTGGAGGAGGCTCGGCCGGAAACCTGATTGGGGATGGCGAGGGTGGCGATCGCGGAATGGTCAGTGTTTGGGTGGGTGATCGCGAGGTAGGAGTGATCCGACGGGAACGCGGGGACGACGAATCACACGAATGTCATCGCGGGTGATCGAAAGGGCCCGCGCGAGTGACGAGGTTCCCCGCGCCGCGCATCGAGACCGGGATCGGGTCCCCACGCCCGGGGGAAAATCTCGGGTGCTAGTCGCGACGCCACCCCCGGGATATTTCCTATCCTCTGGATAGAGTCGCGGGGGTTGCCGCGATTGGGGCGCGTTCGGGGGAACCGGGGTAGGCGCTCACCTGGAGGGACACCGCGGAGGGCTGCTCGACATCACGGTTGAGAGCCGCGGGGCCGGCGACGCGGCGGAGGCCGGCGAAGCGGGGAGCCGCGGCGGGAACCGCGACGGTGGCGACGCAGGACACAATCGACATGACTGGGTTTCCGGCGATCCAATGGACCGATCACGGAGTTGGTGTCGCGGTCGTCTCCTTTGTCAGAAGGCGTGGCGTGTCGACTACGGCGGTTCGCTCGGGAGCTGAACTGCTTCGAGTTGAAGTGACTGACGCGTCCCGTGGGCCCGGGGTTCGCGCGCGTGCCGATTGACGCCGCCGCCGAGGGGTACCGCGACTTGACTCCAAGAAAGGTGGTTGGGTCAAGAGCGATGGGTCAGAACTCTCGGAGAGAGCGAGGGAGAGCCCCTTGTCGCGAACCGTCGGCCAATCACAGTCGAGTTGGAAATGTTCAGACTAATCGCCCACTGCTGAACGGTTTCGGCAAAAAGCGCAGCGAACGCCACAAAATAATTAACCGTGCGACGCGAATATCTGTCGTGACACACTCACCTGCCGCGGAAGGCCTCTCGTGTAGAATGCAGGCCGTCACCATGTCCGCGGCGACCCCGTGCCGCGCGGCTCAAGTGCACACCGCCGCCTCCGGGCGCAAGACCGCGGCGCTCGTCGCCGCTCGCGCCCCCATCCGCGCGCTTCGTGCCAACGGGTACGCACCTCCAAAATATCCATCCCTCGGTTGGGTTCGCCGCAAAAAGAACAGATTTGACGGAGGCGCCCTTCCGTCTGCCGTCCCCGTCCCTTCCGTACGCCGCCCCGAACGTCCCTTCGCTGACCTCCACGTCCTTCCTCACCCATCCATCGACGCAGTTCGCGCCACTCCGTCGTGACCGGCGCCACGTACACCGGCGCGGACCTCACCCCCCGCACCTACCCCTTGGTGGGCAACCCCGCCCCCGACTTCACCGCCGAGGCTGTGCACGACCAGGAGTTCGTGGACGTGAAGCTGTCGGATTACAGGGGCAAGTACGTCATCCTGTTCTTCTACCCGCTCGACTTCACGTTCGTGTGCCCCACCGAGATCACCGCCTTCTCCGACCGATACGAAGAGTTTGCCGAGCTCAACACCGAGATCCTCGGATGTTCGGTGGACTCGCACTTCTCGCACCTGGCGTGGATCCAGACCGATCGCAACGCGGGTGGGCTCGGGGACATCGAGTACCCGCTCGTGTCCGACCTCAAACGGGAGATCTCGAAGGCGTACGACGTGCTCAGCGAAGAGGGCGTCGCGCTCCGCGGCCTTTTCATCATCGACAAGGAGGGCATCATCCAGCACTCCACCGTGAACAACCTCGCGTTTGGCCGCAGCGTGGATGAGACGTTGCGTACCCTGCAGGCGCTTCAGTACGTGCAGGAGAACCCCGACGAGGTGTGCCCCGCGGGCTGGAAGCCGGGCGACGCGACCATGAAGCCGGACCCGGAGGGTAGCAAGGAGTACTTCGCGACCATCTGAACGAGGACACGAGAAGACACGGTGTCGGAGTCCAAGGGACACTCCGGGACACCATCAAACTCCGGCGGGAGGTTGGATTCGTTTGGATGATTCGGTTCAGATTCATTTGTCTCAGCGCGGACTCCGCGACGACCCGGGGATCGGCGTCGCGTCGAGCAGAGTCCGCGTTCATCATAGCTGCAGCAAGATAGAGCGTTAGATAGCGACCACGGACTGAAACAAAGTTTGTTTCGCTAAACACTAATTCGCCCGTCGGAACGATGACTATCCGCTAAACTCAACCTCGTCGCAGAACGGGCACCGCTCACGCAGGATCTCGTCCAATCTCGCCACCGCGTCCGTACCCTCGCGCCGCGGTTCGTCGTCCTGGTCCTCCAAAACCGTCCCACCCGAGGTACTCTTTGCCAACCTTCGCCGCATCGTCGCCAAACCAATCGTCTTTGGCACTTCGAGTTTGTCCATGAGCGAAACGCATTCCGTCCGTTTCGAACGACCCAACCTAGGCACGGACGACTCCAACAGACACGTCACGTGGAAGCACATCCCGCACGGAAACACGTACATCCCGGGCAGTCGCGACGTCGCCGCCACCTCGTCCGGGTCGTACCCTGTACACAAAACACCCGCCGTCAACCAAATTGCCCATCAGTGGAAAATAAAAAGAAACGAACCTTGACTCGCGAAGGCGTTGTACGAAAACGGCGTTTGGGACACCGCGCCGCCGCACCTGGCGCACGGCTCGTCCCAACCGATCACCGCCTCTCTCGTCTCCAGTGCACTCAGCGTCCGCCTCGCGTCCTCGATCATAGACTTGGCCTGCGCGGTGGCGGAGTTGTGCGCGTCGACTCTTGCGTCCCTGGCGCTGAGGTCCGCCAGCACCGCGACGCGCCACTCGTCCACGGACACGACGGCGGCGGGGAAGTAAGGCAAGACGTCGTCCACGCCGAGCGTACCGTCCGACTCCTCCACCAACGCCGCGATCTTATCGACCACTCTCTTACGAACGGTAGGGTCTCTGGAGGAGCTGGACGCGCCGCACGCGCGGGACACGGCGTACGCCTCGGCGGCTATTCTCGCCGACGACGTTGGAGCCGGCTTTGGATCCGCCGGCTCGTCTTGGGGTTTAGGGTTAGGGTTTAGGCCCATCTCCTCTCCTCCATCCCCGAAGGTGTCTTCGTACCGCTCGCGCAGCTCCGCGGCTTCCGCGACGTCGGCTTCGGTCACGCTCGCGCCGAAGCCCCTCACCACGACCCCAACCGCGATCTTACGCCAGATATCCCGCCGGGTCACCCCGAACCGGGCGCCCCGCGCGCCGTCCACTGCGTCCAACACGGACTTGGCCAGGGTGAGGTCGTCGGAGCGCATGGCGAGCGCGATGGCCCGGTCGTGGTCGCCACGGTCGCAGTGGACGCGTATCGCCGCCTTGACCGCGCCGGCCCGTTCGCACAGATCCGCGGCGAGGAGCGAGTCGTAACGCGATACACCCGTCTGTTCGTCCCACCCGGCTCCGTCGAGGTACCGAACCAGCGCGTGTGGGTCTTTGTCGTGGCGCCGGACCAAGAGACGGAGGGTGAGGTCGTGGACCCCTCGGTCGGTGACGCGTCGGCGAGTCACCGCGTGCGTTAGGTACCGCGCACCCTCCGCCGTCGCGACGTCGCCCGGGTCGACCGCGACGACGAGGGGGTCGATCACGCGCGACGCGATCGCGGTCACGTCGAGCCCGTCGTCGGCGATGAACGCGTCCACGGCCGTCTTTGGGTCCAGGGTGAACAGCGCGGGGGCGTGCCTGAGACGCGTGTCCGGCGGTATCCTCGGGTTCCCAATCACCCGCGCCGCCTCCGCCGGGTCCTGCCTCACCGCCAGCCAGTGCGTCACCGCGCCGTCCCAGTCACCAAACGCCTCGCACAGGTGCGCCGCGTCGTCCATCCGTCCGCGTGACACCAACGTCTTCCTCGCGTGGGCAAAGTCGAGACGCGCGCCGTGCTCGTGGATGAAGTGCTGCAGCGAACCGGCCGCGATGAACTCGTCCTCGCGAACGGAAGTATTCGCCGCCGCCTCGGCCCGGGACACGTTGAGGTCCAGGAGCCACGCCGCGAGCTGACGCGCGGCGGGGTCACCGTCGGGGGCACCCTCCGCCTCGCGCAGGTCGAGCCTCCTGCGCAGGTACGTGCCCAGCGCGTCCACCTCGTTTCTATCCCTGAACATCTTCACCACGACGTCGGCGTCCACAAAGTCTCCAGCCTTGGCGTAGCACCTCGCCGCCTTGCCCGCGTCGTTCGCGGCCATCGCGCGCTCAGCCTGCGCGCAGTGCACCTCCTCCCTCTGCGCATCGGTCCTGCAGTGGCTCAGCGCCCTGGCGAAGTCGTGCCTCGCCAGGTACCCGCGCCACGCGTCCTTGTCCTCGTCCTTCGCCGATATCTTAACGACGTGCCCGCGGGTGGTGATCAGGAACGAAACCCCGACGACGTCGTCCGTCGCCAAACACGCGTTGTCTCCGCAATCCTCAGCCTCCCGTTCGTTGTGAGGCCCGTCGGAAACACCCGTCTCCTTCTTTCTCTCGGATCGTGCAAACGTGGTGACGACGTCGTGAGGGTTCAGTTCGGCGGCGAGGTTCCCGGTGACGGCGTTGACCGCGACGAGCCTCTTTTTGAACGCCGCGAGCACGTGGTGACGCGTCGGCGCCATCGAACGCGGCGATGTAAACTCGCTCCCGGTGCCCACCTCAACGCGCAGACCGGGCGGGAACGGAACGAGCGAGTGGTTCTGGAGCACCGTGTCCGCGGCACTCGGGTCGCAGCCGGGCACGTCCAGGTGGCCGTAGTAGACACCGTAGTGCGGGACCAGCCACGCGACGCGGTCGGGAGAGACGCCCGCGCCGCCCCGTTCGTGCGACCACGCGTGCAGCTCGGACCTGTCATGCCCGCCCATTCCGGTCGGCATGGACACGATCGGGTCGATGCCACCGCCCCGTGGACCCCTCCCGCCCGGACCCTGGAGCGTCCGCGCGAGCGTGTCACCACCCGTGAAGCACCGCAGCCGCGTATCCGTCGCCACCAGGACGACGTACATCTTGGAAGGGTCGGAAGCGTCGGAGTCCACGACGCACGTCCGTATCCCGCACACCGCCCCGGAAGGTTCGTTCGCTCCTGTTCCGTCGATCGCGTTGAGGTCGATCAACAGGCGGCATCCCTTGTCCGGCCGCCGCGGGCCGTCCTCGCCGCACCCGGCGTCGAGTGACACCTCGTGCACGCGGCCGTCGGAGGTGCCCACTAACACGTCCCGCGCCACCCTGTCGTCGCACGCGTCCGGCCTCCACCCCAGCGCGGTGACCCGCACGTGGCCCGTCGCGGGGGTATCGGCGGACCGGGGCGTGGACCCGGTGGCGTTCGAGGGCGCGGCGAGGCGCTTGGGTCGCCGCCACGAGCGCGCGTGGAAGTATCCCCAGCCCGCTCCCGCGTTCTCATCCCCGGCGTCCACCAGCGTCACCACGCAGTGCGCGCCCGTGGGGTCGAGCCACACCGCGGACACGGCGACGGCTCGGGGCGGGGTCTGCGGCGCGGACGAGGAGCTCGATACGGAGGCACCGAACGCGGAGGTCAGGCGTCCGAGCGCGTCCGACCCGATGCCCGCCCCGACCGACGGTGACGAGGACCCGCGCCCCGAGTGAACGAGCGAGGCGCAGTCCACGTCGCGCGATGTTCCGTCCGCGAAGTCGTGCACCGTGCACGTCCCCGAGCTTGTGCCCACCACCACCAGACCCCCCGCCGCGGCGGCGCACGTCGCCACCGCGCCCACACCCGGCGCGCTCCTCGCCACGAGCTCGAGCGAAAATAACGTGCGCCCTCCCGATGGGTCCTCCATCCCGGCGTCCGTCGACGCGGAAGGGCGAGACGACGACGACGACGACGAGGCGCCCTCCAGCGACGCGCCGAGGAGCTTCGAATCGGAACCCTCGGCGCCGCTCGCCATCTCGGTGGGCCCGACCCTCCTCCCGTCTTCGCCCCGCACCTGCTATGTGATGAGCGATGTTATTTAGTACTCAGGAGTTGGAAACTTGGTAGTGCTAATTTGGCGCGTGTGCAAAGACTTCAGAACCATGAAGAACCTAAACTTTTACCTTCGAAGGTAACTGTTTGGTCATACAAGGAATATTTTTCTAACGGTAGACTAATTTATGGGATCGTGACCACAATCCCATACGGAAACCGTTGTTGCCTGGGCCGCGCATGCGATTCGCCAGCAAGGCGGGATATTTCACGGTCCTTTCGACGACGATTATCGTAACACTCTGAATTCGATCGAACACTTGATCGCGCGCGCTCAACGCCGCACGCACGCTAAGACCAACCGTTCAACATGGCTGCCGTTACCGGTACCCACCCGATCTACAAGGCGGTGTCCACCCCCGGCACCCTCAAGGAGCTGCACAACGCCGAGTACGACGACAGCGTCTGCCGCCAGTGCCACCCCGTGCTGACCCCCATCAGCAGCCCTTGGTGCTGTCTGGCATTCCCTATGTGGAACAAGCGCGCGTACCAGAGGGTCTACGAGAACCGCCTCGAGTCCAACCATCCCTGCGTCGCTTGCCCCTGCAACATGTGCATGGCTGACATCGTCAGCGTCGGGTTTTTCGACAAAAAAGGCAAGTTCGCGCCCTGGAGGCGCGAGACTATGTGCACCCCGTATCACTGCTGCTACATTGTCGAGTGCCAGGGCGAGGTTGCCGCCACCGCCAAGAAGCCGTGGGCGAACAACTGCCTGTTCCCTTGCCTCCGTACCTACGTGGCCGGTCTCAAGGATGCCCAGGCCTTCTGCGACGCCGCGAATTCCGCACAGTCCACCGCGCTCGCCGCCGTCGCGGCGCCCAACGCCCAGAAGATGTAAGGGTCGCGCGACGATTGTCGAATTCCCGCAAATAAGCCCGCTTGTTGCTGGGGGTTTTTTTCCAAATCCGGCACATTTGTAATGCGAGCACTTCATGCTGAGTTAATAAACCATCGTTTTGCAATTCATGAGCTTCCAATCCTGAAAACTGTTCCATCGCGCCCATGTGCCAGCTCATCAGCTGACCAGCCCCTTCGCCCGTCTCGCCGAGAAAAAGCAACAACATCTTTTTCGCCCCCAGGACGCCCCCTCGAGGCACACTCCTCGGTCGAGGCACGACCGGCACCGATCCCAGAACCCTTCGATGTTCCCCGGATC
>Ga0115567_10004323_pt1 | contig 13874 bp, 13 predicted proteins | sample COGITO_mtgs_1204_2_FD_88679 | JGI IMG/M metagenome (GOLD analysis project Ga0115567, IMG submission 88679) | Pelagic marine microbial communities from North Sea - COGITO_mtgs_120412 | ecosystem: Environmental > Aquatic > Marine > Epipelagic | place: Germany:Helgoland, sampling site Kabeltonne...
AAGCTCATTATGTATATGCTTTCTAATGTCTTGCGCGATTAAGGTAGCTGAACCGGCAAATAGCTCGCAGTCTGTAACGTCTAAATAGGCTTCGTCTAAGGATAACGGTTCAACAAGGTGTGTGTAACGCGAAAAAATCTCTCGTATTTTAGTACTTACTTCTTGGTAAACCTGCATTCTCCCCGGCACAATAATCAAATTGGGACATAAACGCTTTGCCATGGATGTAGGCATAGCAGAGCGTACACCAAACTCTCTCGCTATATAGTTACAAGTAGACAGCACGCCGCGCTGGCTCGATTTCCCGCCGACTGCAACCGCTTGGTTCATCAAGCTTGGATTATCTCTAATTTCTACCGATACATAAAAGGCGTCCATGTCTACGTGTATAAACTTTCGCACTCGACCCTCTAATACTGTATGCAATAACAGTATTATGACTAAGATTTCTAATTTATCCAGTGCTATTGCAAGAAAATATATATTTTGACCTTAATTAGGTCTATCTTAGCAATTCGAAGAGCTTTAGTTGAGGGATTATGAGCGGTATTAAATCGAAAAGCATTGCTTGTATTTTACTACTAATCTGGACTGTACACGTTTCTAGCAGCGTGGGAGCCGAAACAAACCATCACGTATCAGAGAAACAAACCATCAATGTCGGCTTGATCATTTTCCCACCCTTTATTCAGCAAGAAGAAAATGACAAATGCTACGGGATTGCCGTTGACGACTTAACATTAATTTTCCCAGCAGATAAATATAATGTAAACATACATTGCGCTTCACCGTCTCGTATTTATAGAAACTTCAACAGTGGCCTTATAGACATTACGATTAACGCTAAAAGCACGACAAGCTTACAATCTGATGTTATATATTCAGAGCAGCCGTACAAAATTCTTGAAATGGCGCTCTACTTTAGAGATGTCGTAAAACCTTTCAAAATATCGGCCATTAAGTCATATGACTATCACGGTATGCGAGAACAACTAGAATCTCAAGGCAATGTTTTCACTGAATTTTCTAATACTAAAGAAGCGATAGCAGTATTTCTACGAGGTGGTTGCGATGCAATATTGAGCTACCAACTGCCGTTTGAACATTATTTAACTGAAAGCTCAAAAAACCGGGGCTTTGGTTCTTTAAACATCACATTTAAAAAAGAGTCGTTAATTTCTGTGCGTACTTACTTTGCGCTTAACAGGAAAAACAAACGTGCGAATGAATTAGTCAAAACAATAGATGATTACTTTATTTCCTTGTCAAAATAAACGCCAATTATTAGTAAATCGCTACAAGATTTGATTACTTTTCCATTCATTTAATTTTTCCTGCCTAGCGGTTTCTCTCTCTAATCGTGCTTTTTTTCTATCACAGGGCTCTGGGCAATCACAGGCTTTTTCAACGCCCAAAGCACCAAGACCACCGCAGGAACCGGAAATACTCTTCTTTTGAAAAATGTAGCCAATTGCCATTGCTAATGTCATTAACAAAAAGAAGCCAAAAGCTAATATAAATGTACTCACTGTTACCTCATTACATTTTTAACTAATGCCTAAATTGATCTGTTATTAGGCGAAAATAATTATCGTTGATGTCGTCAGTTTATTTACTATCACCACGACATTTTACACTACTTTGCTGTGCTGGGCTCAATAATCTCTACTTGCTGTTTAAAAGCAGTAGTTTGATATTCAATAAACTCATCGCCTTCTTTAGTAATGAAGAGCGCCGCTATTGACTCACTTTCTGCTAATTCAATACCGCTTTGGCTACCCATCACAATTAAAGCAGTGGCTAAACCATCAGCTTCAATTGACTTAAGTGCTACTACGGTTACCGCCACTAAATTATGTTGAATAGGGTAACCCGTTTTTGGATTTATGAGGTGTGAATATCGCACTCCATCTTCTTCGTAATAATTTCGGTAATCACCTGACGTAGCAATTGCATTGTTTCCTATACTCACTATTCGCTGAACGGCTCTTTCCCCCGTAAGAGGCTTTTCAATAGCTATTAACCAGCTTTCTTCCTTAAGCTTAGTGCCTGCTACGCGCATCTCCCCGCCAATTTCTACTAAATAATTAGACAAACCTTGGACAGCTAGTAGGTTCGCTATTTCATCGACCGCATAACCTTTCGCAATAGTCGATAAATCATTATACACTTTTGAATGATGTTTTGTAACGGCACTGTTTTTCAAGGTAAATTGGTCCACGCCCACATAAGCCAAGGTCTCGTCTAATTGAGATTGACTTGGTATTTTATTTGGCCGCAGGTTTGGTCCGAAACCCCATAAATTGACTAACGGCCCAACCGTGATATCAAGCATTCCATTACTAATCTCATTTAATCGCAAAGCTTCTTGAATTACGGCTTCAGTCTCAGAAGAAATAGCAAACTCAACATCTGCTTGTGCTTTGTTAAACTGTGAAAGTTCAGAGTCGCCAATGTAAGTAGACATCAGTTGATTAATGCTAAGTAGCCGCTTATCAATTTTCGCCTGCATTTGCTGGGGTGAAAGTGCGGTTGATGACCCTTCTGCATTTACATACTTAACGCTGTAAGTAGTTCCCATCGTGTTACCGTTTAAGCTTACTAACGGTGTTGTCGGCTGGCTACATGACCAAATTAAGGTGCATGCTAACAATAATAAAGTTAGGCTTTTCATCTGCTCTTGTCTGTGAATTGGATTATGTAGATTACAAAAAAGGGGCTTTCGCCCCTATATATTTGCTGAGTGTTTAGTTATCCACCAAAGTCATCAAGCATTATATTTTCATCTTCAACGCCTAAATCTTTAAGCATATTGATTACTGCAGCATTCATCATAGGCGGTCCACACATATAGAACTCACAATCTTCTGGAGCCGGGTGCTCTTTTAGATAGTTCTCAAGAAGCACGTTATGGATGAATCCAGTATCACCTTCCCAATTATCTTCAGGCTGCGGATCAGAAAGTGCTACGTGCCATTTGAAATTATCATTTTCTTTTTGCAGCATGTCGAAATCTTCTACGTAGAACATTTCTCGTAAAGAACGAGCACCATACCAAAATGTAATTTTACGTTCGGTATTAAGTCTACGAAGCTGATCAAAAATGTGCGAACGCATTGGCGCCATGCCAGCACCACCGCCAATAAATACCATTTCAGCGTCACTTTCTTTTGCAAAGAACTCACCAAATGGGCCCGAAATTGTGACTCTATCGCCTGGTTTTAACGACCAAATGAACGAAGACATTTTACCCGCCGGCAAACTTAAATTATTAGGTGGAGGCGTGGCAATCCTAACATTTAGTAAAATAATGCCTTCTTCCTCGGGGTAATTCGCCATTGAGTACGCGCGTATTGTTTCTTCGTCGCATTTCGATTCAACATCAAAAAATCCGAAGTGTTCCCAGTCCTTGCGATATTCGTCAGGAATATCAAAATCTTTGTACTTAATGTCATGAGGTGGAGCTTCAATTTGAATATACCCGCCTGCACGAAAAGGAACGCTTTCACCATCGGGAATACCAAGCTTAAGCTCTTTGATGAAAGTTGCTTCGTTGTTATTAGATAACACTTCACAATCCCACTTCTTGATACCAAACACTTCTTCAGGTAACTCAATTTTCATGCTTTGTTTGATTGAGACCTGACAAGACAATCTGCAACCTTGTTTTGCTTCACGCTTAGTGATGTGATCAAGCTCGGTGGGCAAAATATCGCCGCCGCCTTCTTTGATATCCACTCGACACTGACCGCAAGAACCACCGCCTCCGCAAGCTGAAGAAACAAATATACCAGCGTCTGCCAAGGCGCCCAATAATTTGCCGCCTGGCTGTGTCGTAATGGTGTTTTCTGGGTCGTCATTAATGACAATTTGCACATCACCACTAGGTACCAATTTTGATTTGGCAAACATGATAATAAATACCAATATCAATACAATTGCGATGAACATGCCAACGCCCAAATAAATGTCTACATTTTCCACTCTAAATACCCCTTGCCCGCTTTATAGCGCAACACCTGTGAAGGATTGGAAACCAAGTGCCATAAGGCCCGCTATCATGAAAACTGAACCTAAACCACGAATGCCGTCAGGCATATCCGCATATTTTAGTTTTTCACGTACTGCTGCTAATAATACAATAGCTATCGCCCAACCTATACCACTACCTAAACCATACACAATACTTTCTGTAAAGTTGTATTCACGCTGCACGGCAAAAGCCACACCACCGAAAATGGCACAGTTAACGGTAATTAACGGTAGGAATATGCCTAGCGCATTGTACAAAGCGGGGAAAAACTTGTCTAAAGTCATTTCCAAAATTTGTACTAATGCCGCAATAACCCCAATAAACGTCAAAAAGCTTAGAAAGCTCAAATCTGCATCTGGAAATCCGGCCCAAGTAAGTGCGTTAGGCGCTAAAATAGTTGTATATATAACTTGATTGACAGGTACGGAAATACCCAGTACTACGATAACCGCAACCCCTAAACCCATAGAGGTTTTGACTTTTTTAGATACCGCTAAAAATGTGCACATACCCAAAAATAGCGTTAAGGCCATATTTTCTACAAATACGGCTCTGATAAGTAATGATACGTATTGTTCCATGTCCGTTTATTCCTTAGGTTCTACTTGCTCAGGGCGCAAAATACGAATACCCCAAATCATCAAGCCAATTAAAATGAACGAACTAAATGGCAATATCAGTAAGCCGTTGCCCACATACCAGCCGCCGTCTTGTACGGTTGGGAATATTGTGTAGCCTAAAAGCGTACCGAAACCGAACAATTCTTTAACAGTCCCAATAACAATAAGAATAAAGCTATAGCCTAATCCGTTACCAATACCGTCTAAGAAACTCATAAGAGGAGGTGACTTCATGGCGTAAGCTTCGGCGCGTCCCATTACAATGCAGTTAGTAATGATTAAGCCCACAAACACCGAAAGTTGCTTCGATATCTCATATGAGTACGCTTTCAGAATTTGATCGACCACTATTACTAACGACGCAATAATAGTCATTTGAATAATAATTCTTACGCTCGACGGTATTTGCTTCCGTATTAAGGAAATAAATAAGTTCGAGAAAGCGACTACCGATGTCAGCGCCAGTGACATTACGATTGCCGTTTCTAGTTTTGTAGTAATAGCCAGTGCTGAACAAATGCCCAGTACGTGCAGTGCGATAGGATTACTATCTATTATTGGCCCGAAGAGGGCTTTTTTCATTTCTTTAGTATCAGCCATGTTCGTGCCCTAAGATTTCCAAGATTGATTTTTAAGATAGTTACCGTAACCATTCTCGCTAGCCCAGTATCGCAAAGTATTTTCAACTCCGTTACTGGTTAACGTGGCGCCAGAAAGTGCGTCTACTGCGTATGGGTCGTTATTGCCAACGTTTTTGTCGACACTAATCGCAACTTTGCCGTCTTTATATAACTTTTTGCCATCCCATTTTGCCTGCCATGCTGGGTTCAATATCTCTGCGCCCAGCCCTGGTGTTTCTTTATGTTGATAGTAAATTAACTCACGAATAGTTTGCCCGTCGTTATCTACTGCCAAAAAGCCGTACATTAAATCCCACAGCCCACTTCCGTGTACTGGCATTATTATACGAGATACTTCCCCATCGGCACCAGTGATTAGGTAAACCGACGCGACCTTAGAACGCTGTTTGAAACCAACATTGCTGTTCTCAACACGAACACCCAAGGTTTCTGACTTAGCGGCTTTATACATATTGAAATCTTCAGAAGGTTTCTCGACATATTCACCTGTTGCTAGGTCAACATATTTCTCTTCTACGCGTTCGTTATAAATAGCGGTAATTTGCTTGCTGTTACTTGCGTCATCTAATAAATCAGCAGCGCTCAATATATTGGTTTTCATATCAAGGGAGGCATTAAAGCTCTGTAAATCTCGAAGGCCTACCGCAGCGCCGGACACAATGATTGAACACACCAAACATACTGCGACTACTACACCTATAGTTTTCCCTAAAGTTTCTTTTTTAGCCGACACGTGCAATCCTCCGTTTAATATTGCTTTGCGCTACAAAGTAGTCGAATAGCGGAGCCCAAAGGTTAGCAAATAAAATAGCCAACATTATACCCTCTGGAAACGCTGGATTTAAGGCCCGAATGAAAACGGTCATAAACCCTATAAATATGCCGTATAGCCACTTACCTGTTGTAGTAAATGCAGCCGACACTGGATCGGTTGCCATAAAGAACATACCAAATGCTAATCCACCTATCACAAAGTGGAAATACCAGGGCATATTCATCATTTCATTACTCGAATCGCCGCCGCCTATTAAATTTAACAACAAACCAAAACCAGCAGCACCAAGACCAACACCAGCCACTATTCGCCAGTTTGCAATGCCCATGTACATTATAAATAATCCGCCAATAAGAATCATTAGCGTAGATACCTCACCAGCAGAGCCTGGAATATTACCTAAGAACGCTTGTAAAAAGTTTTCATTCGTATATTCAAGCACGCCGTTTGCCGCTTGCGTCAGCCATGTCGCGCCTGAATACCCGTCTGCAGCAACCCATACTTGATCGCCCGATATTTGTGCTGGGTAAGCGAAGTACAAGAACGCTCGACCTGAAAGTGCAGGATTTAGGAAGTTGCGACCAGTTCCACCAAAAATCTCTTTAGCAATGACAATACCAAAAGTGATGCCCAGCGCCACCTGCCATAAAGGTATGGTAGCCGGTAAAGTAAGCGAAAATAACACGGAGGTAACAAAGAAACCTTCGTTAATCTCGTGTTTTCGGACAGAAGCAAATAGCACCTCCCAGAAACCACCTACTATAAACGTAGTTGCGTATATTGGCACAAAGAAACATGCACCATAAAACATCATGCCAAACCAGCCAGTGCTTGCGTCCATACTTCCGCCAAGCATTGTAAATAAAGCTGCCTGCCAAATATCGGGTAAGGTACCCGCGCCGGCTAAAATAGCATCGTGTGCCTGTGCACCAATGTTATACATACCAAAAAACATGGCAGGAAACGTAGCGGCCCACACCATAATCATGATGCGTTTTAAATCGATACTATCTTTTACATGTGTATTAGCTTTATTGACTTTGCCTGGCGTGTAGAAAATAGTTGCTGCCGCTTCATATAGCGCATAAAATTTTTCAAATTTTCCACCGGCTTCAAAGTCTGGCTCAATTTTTTCAATAAATGTTTTTAAACCCATGACTTACCCCTCAGCTTCTATAGTTGTTAATACTTCTCGCAAGACCGGGCCATAATCATATTTACCGGGACAAACATAAGTGCATAAGGCTAAATCTTCTTCATCTAACTCAAGTGCTCCCAAGGTTTGTGCGCCGTCTGTGTCACCCGACAACAAGTCACGTAGCAATAAAGTTGGAATGACATCTAAAGGCATTATGCGTTCATAGTTACCTATTGGCACCATGGAACGGTCTGAACCATTTGTGGTAGACGTCATACTAAATAATTTCTTAGGGTTTAAATGCCCTAAATAAGCGCGCGTCACAGAGTGCTTATCGCTACCTGGCGTTATCCAGCCTAAGAACTTTTTCTCAGTGTCTTCTACAATTAACGAAATCTGTAGGTGAAAACGGCCTAAAAATGCTTGTGGTCCGCTCGCTTTTGTCCCGTTTAATACCGAGCCTGAAATGACACGAGTAGGAATATCATCGAATTGACCCTCTACGAGCTCATTCGTGTAAGCACCAAGTTGAGTGCGCACAATGGTAGGCGACTTTGCAGCAGGACCGGCAATAGAAATGACTCTTGAAGTATCAAGCTCACCCGAAGTAATAGTTGCGCCAATGGCAATGACATCTTGATAATTTAGGTGCCACACTTTTTTGGCCGCACTTACTGGGTCTAAATGATGAATGTGCGTGCCAACAAGCCCTGCTGGATGCGGGCCTGTAAACTCATGGACTTCAACATTATCACCGCTTGCGTCAACCTTTGAACCTACCGCTTTACACACAAATATTTTGCCACCAGCCGCTAACTGATTAAGCACCTTAATACCATTGGCAAAATCAGTCTCCCGCTCTGCAATCACCAACTGCGGATCAAGCGCTAGTGGGTTAGTATCGATGGCGGTAACAAAGATAGAGTGAGGCGTACTGTCAATAGCTGGCGCCTTACTAAAGGGACGAGTTCGAATTGAGGTCCACAAACCAGATTCTATCAGGGTGTCGACTAGCTTTTGGCGCTCTGTGGTTAGAATAGCGTCAGCATCAACTTTGCCAAAATCGACAGCTTCTTTGCCCTTAACGCCAATAACAACCGACTGCAGAACACGCTTAGCGCCGCGATTCACTTCAATCACTTCACCAGCAGCAGGTGCTACATACTTTACGCCTTCGTTCTTTTTGTCTTCGAACAGAAGCTGACCTTTTTTCACCATATCGCCTTCTTGGACATGCATGGTGGGCCGCATTCCTACGTATTCTTCCCCTAAAACAGCGACTTTAGACGCAGTCACAGTTTTACCTATGGATTGCTCTGGCGCTCCTTTGATAGGAAGATTCAAGCCTTTTTTGATTTTAATCATATGCAAATTGCTACTCTCAAATAGTTACTAATTTAAACTAGCCTGCGTCAAGCCATTTTAAATTAGCGTCTATTCTATTAGGTATTAAGTTCAACATAAAGGTATACCATTACTGGAGCACTGGTCACTACAGCACATGCAATACCCTGATTTTTATTATTATTATAGATTTTATTATGACAAATAAGCCAATTTTTGTTCAAACGCTATAAAAGTAGACGCTTTTCAAACTGACATGCCAATTTATGGCGCGATTTTAGCATTAACTCCCCCCTAAAGGCTACGGGAATTATTCTAAAAGCGTAATTCTATGCAGAAAAATGTTTACAAAAAACAAACGAAAATGGCTTCTATTTCCCAAAGCCACGCCGTCTAAAGTAGTAATTCGAACATTGTAAACTCCAGCCCAAGATTTGAAGCAACTAGTTAATATCTAAGCTACTTCAACCCCCATCGCGAGAGATCACTCGCTATTCGCAACTAAGACCCATTAATTCCACTTAACCAATGGATCGGTGTCTGCATCGTAGTCAACGCCTTGAATTCGAAAGCCAAACAAGTTCAAGAACTCAGTATTGTAGCCCTTATAATCACTCAACTGATGAAAATTGTCTTGAGTAACTTGATCCCACAATGCTTTGATTTTAGCTTGGGTTGCCTCGTTCGTTTCTTTGCCATCCATTCTATAACGATTCATATCATCTAGGTTGGGTGTATTTCCATATAAACAAGTATCAAATAAGCCTGTAATTTGCTCAATGCAACCCTCGTGCGTGCCCTCTTCCTTCATCACTTTATAAATAAGAGAAATGTATAGGGGCATTACCGGAATAGCGCTACTAGCTTGGGTCACCAATGCCTTTAATGACGACACGTTAGCTTGCACATTTAGAGCACCTAATTTATCCATTATCGCTTTTGCGGCTCGGTCTAAATCTTCTTTAGCCAAACCAATAGTTGCTTGTCCGTATATCGGCCACGTTAATTCTTTCCCAATGTAGGTATAGGCAGTGGTTTTGCAGTTTTCGCTCAGTACACCTGCCGCGCCTAGTTGCACTAACCAACGCTCCCAATCTTCACCGCCCATTACTTTGATAGTTTGTGCAATTTCGTCATCATTTGCGGGCTCTAGCGATATCTCGTGAACTTTGTCTTTGTCGGTGTCGTAGGTTTTAGTGGTATACGCCTGACCGACTGGCTTAAGCGTTGATTTAAAAATCTCGCCGGTATCTGGATCGGTGCGTCTTGGCGACGCTAGACTATAGATGACTAAATCTATCTGTCCCAAATCTTTTTTTATACTGTCAATTACAGTGGTTTTAATTTCGTCGGAAAAGGCATCGCCGTTAATGGTTTTTGCATACAAGCCAGCGCTATGTGCTTGGTCATGAAACGCCGCTGTATTATACCAACCCGCAGTGCCCGACTTACGCTCTGACGGCGGTTTTTCGAAACAAACGCCTAGAGTATTGGCTTTGTAGCCGAATGCGGCTGTAATACGAGAGGCCAGACCATAGCCTGTTGAGCTGCCAATGACTAAGACATTTTTTGGCGTTTCCTCATCACAAATAAGGCCTTGAGATTTTACATAGTCTATTTGATTCGCCACACTTTTTGCACAACCTTTGGGATGAGCATTAGTGCAAATAAATCCGCGTACTTTTGGTTTGATAACCATGAAATCTCCTACCTTTTATTTGAGTAAGTGCATTGCTGGGTTCAAAATAGCTGATTAGCTTTTATCTCAACGCACTGTTTTTTTTCTGCAAAGCCCAAAATTCTGGCTTCGTTTATCTTGTCATTATAACTAAATCCTAGCATTAAACAGATCTGTCCAGATTAATAGCTAATTCGTAAACCTCAGATTTGTATAAATAAGTTTGTCAGTTAGCGTACATTGGTCAGTAGCTACCGGTTCTCGTAATAGGCCTTTTCTGATAGTTCGTGATAACGCTTCACGCCCTCAAAAAACGCGGTATATGACGCGTAAATCTTAGCAAACTCTGCGTCTTCTTCTGACTTCCTTTTAATGACGATGTTAGTTGCTTTTTTAAGCGCCATTAACACATCTTGTGGTAATGGTAATACAGTCACCTTATGCTCATCAATGAGTTGCTGCATTGCCATATGATTACGCGCGGTATATTCGTCTAGCATGTCTTGATTAACTGCGCGGGCAGCTACCTCAACAATTTTTTGCAAATCTTTTGGTAAAGCATCGTAAGCCTCTTTATTGACCGTAAACTCGAGTAAAGTTCCAGGTTCGTGCCATCCACTGTGGTAATAATATTTTGCGGCTTTGTGCAAACCAAAAGTCAAATCGTTATAAGGACCCACCCATTCTGTTGCATCAATAGCGCCGCTTTGCAAAGAAGTAAAAATCTCTCCGCCAGAAAGCGTAATGGGCAACCCGCCCATTTCTTTAAGTACTTCACCACCAAGTCCAGGGATACGCATTTTGAGGCCTTGCATATCTTCAACTGAATTAATCTCTTTTTTAAACCACCCAGCCATTTGCACGCCAGTACTGCCGCCGGCAAAAGGAATAACACCGAAAGGTGCATATAGTTCACGCCACAATTTCATGCCACCACCATGGTGTAACCACGCATTCATTTCAGTTACATTCATGCCGAAAGGAATAGCCGAGAATATAGGTGCAGCTGGTATTTTCCCTTTCCAATAATAAGCGCCTGCATGGCCCATTTGTGCGCTTCCTGAAGACACTGCATCGAACACTTCAAACGCAGGTACAAGTTCACCTGCGCCAAAAACGGTAACGACTAAGCGACCGTTAGACATCGTATTTACGTACTCAGCAAAGGTTTCGGGTGCCCTACCCAAGCCTGGGAAGTTTTTTGGCCACGATGTGACCATTTTCCATTTTATTTTTTCTATTGGTACTTGAGAAACGTTTTGCCCCGAGGCCTCGTTTTCAGAGTTGCCGCCGCAAGCAGCAACAGAAATTGCCAGCAGCGTAATCAATGACCAGTTACGCAACGCTGCGGTTATAGTTGTTAGAGAGTTCATTATAAATTCCTTTGTGAAGAAAACGTCATATCAATTGATTACGGATAAACAACATCCACCAGCCACGTCACCGTTTCAGGCCAAATAGCCATAATAACTAGCAGCATTACTTGTATGCCAATAAAAGGAATCACCCCTTTATAAATGTGAGTTGTCTTTACAATTTCAGGCGCTACGCCTCGTAAATAAAAGAGTGCAAAACCAAATGGCGGCGTTAAAAACGATGTTTGCAAATTAACCGCAATCATTATACCTAACCAAACGGGATCAATCCCCATAACAATCAGTATTGGTGCCACAATAGGCACTACTACAAACGTAATTTCAATAAAATCGAGTATAAATCCTAGTAAAAATACGAGTATCATTACGACTAACATCGCCGTAAATGCGCCGCCAGGAAGTGTTGTGAAAATTTCTTTTAGCAGGGTTTCACCACCCAAGCCCCTGAAGACTAGCGAAAATATAGACGCACCAATTAGAATTAAAAACACCATAGAAGTGACTTTAGTGGTTTCTTGCACAATGTAACGAATATTGCTAATGCTAAGCTGCCTTTTGAGCCCTGCTAACATTAAAGCGCCCATTGCGCCAACACCAGCCGCCTCGGTAGGTGTTGCAAAACCAAACAATATAGAACCCAAAACGCATAATATGAGGACAAGAGGAGGTAACAAGGCCAACAACAAACTGGCTAAACTTGTATGCTCGTTTTCTTGGCCTTGGGCAGGTACTTGCGCAGGTGAAAATTTACTCACTCCCCACAAATAAAGCAAATAAAACACCACCAAAATAAGGCCAGGAATAATAGCGCCAACAAACAAGTCGCCTACAGAAACGCTGTCGGGAGAGAAAATACCCATGTCTAACTGTGCTTTTTGATAAGCGCTCGACAGCACGTCGCCTAGTAATACAAGTGCAATTGAAGGCGGAATAATTTGTCCTAAAGTGCCTGTTGCGCATATTGCACCAGAGGCCAACTCGGGAGAGTAGCCTCTTTTCAACATAGTGGGCAACGACAGCAAACCCATGGTAACCACCGTTGCACCCACAATGCCAGTGCTTGCGGCGAGTAACATGCCAACTAGCACCACCGACACGCCCAAGCCCGACTTAAAGCGACCTAACAAAGCAGACATGGTCACCAAAAGGTCTTCCGCTATTTTAGATTTTTCTAACACCACACCCATAAATACGAACAGCGGTACCGCAATTAACGTGGTGTTATTAACTATACCGAAAAGGCGATTAGGGGTCGAAATTAAATATGAAGCGTCAAATACCCCGAAAAACACACCTCCAAACGCAAACAACAGCGATACACCGGCCAGTGTTAATGCCACGGGATAACCCAACAACAATACTAAGCAAACTACTGCAAAAAGCACTAAGGCTAAAAATTCCACTTTATTGCACCTCTGGCTTAGTGAAAAGGCGCATGCTATTTTTCAATATTTCTGAAATTGACTGTAATACCAAAGTAATGGCGAAGATTAGTAGAAAGCTTTTCAATACATATAAAAAAGGTAAACCGCCGGGCTCCCGTGAACCTTCCAGTAGTTGCCACGATTCCATAACGTATGGCCAGCAGGTAATCGCAATGTAAAGCGCCACCGGCAACATGAAAAACACGCAGCCTAGCAAATCAATTATTGTTTTGGTTTTAGAAGAGAACCGCCGATAGAAAACATCGACTCGAACATGACCGTTTTGTTGATATGTATAGGCGCTACCAAGTAAAAATACTGCTGCATGCAAATACGTAATAGATTCTTGCATAGCAATCCAACCGAGGTTGAACCCGTAACGAAGAACAACTACCGAAAACATAATAAGCGCCATTAACAGTGTGCCATAAGCAACTGTTTTTCCAATTACCGCGTTGGTTTTATCTATTGTTCGGCAAAACTTAGCGAGCATTGAGCTGGCCTAATTATTATTGTTATAGCAAGATTGTATTGGCTTGTTAGTGCGCATGCAACACAAGCTTTAAAGCGCGGGCTTATTGTGCTGATTTTTTAAGCTTGAGGGTGTTTTTAATTTTCATCGCGAGAATTACGCCGGCAAAAACTAGGGTGCAAGCATTGGCGATGGTAATGGGCCAGTCTTGCTTTGCAATACCATAAATCAGCCAAAGGCTTACGCCTATTACAAATATAATGTACATGCCTAGCGACAGCGATTGCGTATCACCGGTTTTTAACACTTTAAGCACTTGAGGTAGAAACGACATCGTTGTACAAAAAGCGGCAATAAAACCAATTGAATCAAA
>Ga0115567_10004325_pt1 | contig 13872 bp, 11 predicted proteins | sample COGITO_mtgs_1204_2_FD_88679 | JGI IMG/M metagenome (GOLD analysis project Ga0115567, IMG submission 88679) | Pelagic marine microbial communities from North Sea - COGITO_mtgs_120412 | ecosystem: Environmental > Aquatic > Marine > Epipelagic | place: Germany:Helgoland, sampling site Kabeltonne...
AAGATTGGCCCGAAGCCATTGATTCAATCTTGGACAATAGGAATATGGACCTATGGTGGGACCTATGCCATGTATTTTAAAAGATTCCTTCTTCAAAAAATCAGCATCTGGAACATCAAAACATACAACTTCGCTTTGTACTCCTAAAGCTACCTGAGCAGGAATGCTATTTCGAATACCTTGGCAAGGTCCTCCGCTTTTTGGATTCATACTGTGAATAATACGTAAAACTTTCACTTTAATTATTTTTAGATATTTGTTATAAAGCTTATTATAATAATACTTAATACATCTGGGTCTGAAGCTTTTCTTTTAAAACATTTTGATTAGTTAACCAGTGTCCGAGAACACACCAATTCCAAACTCGAGTCCAATGTAATTGCTTATTTAGAAATTTAGTCCATTGATCTAGTGGCTCATAGGAATTGAGTAAATTACCTGCGGAATTTACACCTTCAAGGGTGAAAGTATTTAATGGTCCACGCATCCATTCATCCATCGGTAAAGAAAAACCTTGTTTAGGCCTGTTAAACACCTCCTTTGGTAGTTCAGAACGAAATGCTTCAACAAGTAATGGCTTAACCCCCTGACCTTTCTTAAATTTCTGTGGAAAACCTAGGACTTCCTCTACAAGATGATGATCTAAAAACGGCACACGAATCTCAAGTCCAACCGCCATACTCATTTGGTCACTATCTCGAAGAAGCATAGGAATTGTATACCCATGCAACTCGGCCCAAGAAATTTTGCCCATCATATCAATTCCATCGGGTTGGGGCGGAATAATTGGCATCCCTTCTTTTAAACCTAAGTCCTTCAAAGTGGTTATAGATGTAAATCGTCTTCTAGAAACAGTCAATTCTGTAATATTGAAACTATTTAAACCGCTGAGTTTTTCTTTTAGATTACCAGGCATTATCTCAATTAAGGCCATCCTAACATTATTGGGCAAGCTTTTAAGTAAATGTAGTGGTGGCACCTGAGAAAATGCAGGGTATCCTCCAAACAACTCATCTCCTCCAAGACCAGAAAGAGCGACTTTTAAGCCCTTATCCCTTACAGCCTTAGACACAATAAAAGTATTAATGGCGTCTACAGATGGTAAATCCATATTTAATACAGCCTCTTTTACCAAATTAAGACATTCATCCTCCTTAATTTCCAATTCCCAATGCTCAGATCCGAGTTTCTTCGCTACTTTTCTTGCTATCAAACGTTCATCAAAAGAGCTCTGTGGAAAACCTACAGTAAAGGTTTGGAGATTGTTTCCCAATACTTTGCCAGCTACAAGGGCAACAATACTGGAATCGATCCCTCCACTTAAAAATGCTCCTACACCAACATCTGAAATAAGATGTTCCTCAATAGCTGTTGTAACCAGTGAATTTACTCGTTTAACATATTCCTGTTTGCTTCCTGATTTTAGTGTTTGAAATTTATCTTTGGGCCACCAAATAGTTTTTTTTGATTCTCCATTGCTCCAAATTTTCATCCAGCTTCCTGGGGGAAGTGAGTAAATTCCATTAAATATTTCTCCGCTATTTGGCAAATGTCCAAATCCAATATATTCACTAAAGGCATTAACATTAAGTTGAAAATCTCCAGGCTCAAGCAAAGGCCTTACTTCAGAAGAAAAACTAATATTCTCATTATCACCCCTATACCATAAAGGCTTGATACCCAAACGATCACGAACTAATAATATAGAGCTATCTTCTGCATTATGCAAAGCAAAAGCAAACATCCCTTTCAACAGGGGGAGTGCTTCAATCCCTTTTAAAGCAAGTAGTTCTAATAAGGTTTCAGTATCTGAATTCCCTCTCCAATTTATATTTGGAAGTTCACGCCGTAACTCCAAATGATTATAAATTTCTCCGTTAAATATAATGGTATACTTTTTAGAGGAATCCGTCATAGGCTGTTGGCCTGCCTGAGTTGGTTCTAAAATTGCCAATCTGGTATGACCTAGATAAACATTACCGGAAATATTTATCCATTCTCCTTCTCCATCTGGTCCCCTGTGACTGATCTTATCTAGTGGAAGAGCCGAAGCAAAATTATTTCTTATGTTTATCTGACCGAGAATTCCGCACATTTTCTTAGTATTAAAGGTTTTATTTATATTCTAACTTGCAGTTATTATTTTTTTATAAATAGCTTCTGTTTTGTTTAATATTTCAAAAGGTTTAAACCTTTCTATATTTTGTAAACCTGCCTCCACAACATTTTCTGTTTCATAAGCTGTTAGGGATAATACTTTATTAATTACCTCAGCCCCTTTTTGAGCCCAGGAAGCTACATCTGAACTATCAACTGGTCGGCGCGGCAAATAGAATGCTGCATTACCTCCTACTTCAGTCATTGGAGCTTTGTTGGTTGTAATTACAGGACAACCGCTAGCCATAGCTTCTGCAATTGGCCACCCAAACCCTTCTTCCATAGAAGGAAAAATTAAGAGACTTGCTCCTTGATAAGCAAGTTTCAAAAGCTCGTCTGGAACATCTGTGACAAAATGAATAGACTTTTTATAAATAGAATTATTTTTTAGTTGAATTAATTCTGCAGTAGCAACAGGACCTATCATAATTAGCGGAAGCTCTTCTGAAGAAATACTTCTCCAAGCCAAATATAATTTGATTACCCCCCCTCTATTCTTATAAAATTGATTTCCTCCTACATGGAGTAAAAAACCACCTTGCAAATTAATTATAAGTTGTTTTTGTAAAATTTTTCGAACTTTAGATACTTCCCCTGGCTCAAATTTTTGATTTAATCCGTTGTAAACAACTTCAGAAATAGAAGGGTTTTTATTTAATAAATCATGAAGATCTTCGCGGGTTTTAATGGATATCGAGATAAAATTCTCAGCTTTTTGATAGCCTCTACGAATCCACTTTTGATAAATTTTTCCGGTAAATCTAATCCTATTTTCAGGTATTCTATTTAATGCTGAATGTTGCGCTATGAAATCATGACAATGAACCACATGAGGACGATTATTTACTAGTGGCACCCATGGGCCCAAAGCATGATCTGCAAAAACAAAAAGAGTGTTTTTAGAATGTCTTTTCAATTTTAATTTTGTGTGTAGAGGAAAAACTACAAATTGATCTAAATACCCAAGCCATTTTTTTAGTCCTTTGCTTACCGGAAGTTGGCAAAAAAAACTCTTAGCAGTCCACATTTCCACATTATGCCCTCTTTCTCTCATTCCATTGGCCAGCATATTGGCATATTTTGGCATGCTCTGAGAGTCTTGAAAGCTAGGATGGGTAAATATTATTATATCCATTTTTAATTATCCTTTTCTATTGAAGCATAGATTAATCCGCCAATTAGAATTCCAAATCCTAATGTTGTAGGTTGGGCCCAAGGTCCTTGTAAAATAATTATCATTCCAAAACTCAACAACATCCATGGGAGAGTATTATCAAAGCTTATTGAGTTCCATGCTTTTCGAAACAACTGTATTACAACTCCTCCTCTAATTAAGATAACAATCATCCCTAATATAAATCCCATTTCACCTATTACCCTTCCCCATTCTCCTTCTGAAATTAAGAACTTAGAACTATCACCTGTTAATAATTTTGCTCCTGCATTGGTTCCCTTCCCTATGCCTTCTCCCCAAAATTGAAACTTATCATTAGTAATTGCGCCATACATACCTCCTAAAAATCGATCGACAAAAACCCCTTCTAATCCACCCTCAGTATCATTAGCAGAGGTAAATCTTTCCATAAAAACATAACTAGCCGTTTTGAAAAAGGAAAAATTATTTAGCATTAAAAAAAGAAAAAAGCCTGCAATTGAAGCGCTTAATACTCGAATTAAAATCTTAGGATTTCTCCCCGAAATAACCAACATAAAAAGAATAGTTATTACAATTTGAAATAAAACTGTTCTACTAATACTTAAAGGAATCGCGGCTAAAAGGGCAAGTGTGGCAACTAGTAGCAATAATATAGAGACCTGAGAAGTTTTAATATCTAACCAAAAATAAAATATATAAGCAGCTGCTAAGCCATAAAAAAAAGCTAGGCCATTAGTAAAAGAAAATGTTCCAGGCACACGAAAAAATCCAGCAGCACCACCAAAACCTGAACCTTCTATATCTCCTCCAATACCACGATTTACCCAAGCAGATTGAGGACTGTAAAATTGAATGGCAACAAGAATTGTCATTCCAATACATAACCAAAGAACAACTTTCCCCATTCTTAAAACATCTTCCCTATTAAAGACAATCCCAATAACAAAAATTAAAGGAAAGTGTAATATTGTAATGCGTAATCCATATATAGCAACTAAAATATTTCCATGACCCAAGAAAAGTGCTAAAACCAGAGCTAGAACAGATACTGCATAAATTAAAAGAACATAGCTATTTGGTTTCCAAAGCCCACTTGTAATAGATTTATAAAGGAGCCAAATAGCGACTGGGTCCCGAACAATTAATAGAGGTTCTGAAAGCCCTGGTAAAATCCATTTTCTTAAGGCACCCTCAAAGATTAACAAGAAAAAATATAGCCAAATGCCACGTTTTAAATTTCTTAATACCCTTTGTTCTATCATCAATTTGATTTTATAAAATTCTCAATAGATTCTGCTAGCTTTTCTCCATAAATAGACATTGGCAATTTTGCAGCGGTTTTTAAAGCTTCTGTTCCTATTTTAGCTATACATTCTGGATGTTCTAAGATTTCATTTAAGGTTTTTACGATTTCAAAAGTATTTCCTGCAGGTACAATCCATCCATTAATACCATGCTGTATAAAATCTGCACCACAAGTTCTATTTGTAGTAATTACAGGGGTTCCTTGAGACATGGCTTCTGCCACCACTAAACCATAACCTTCAAATAGGGAAGGGAAAATTAAAATATCATGATGTTGCATTAATTTTAAAACCTCTTCATTAGGTAGTGATGGTATCCAAGTATACTTTGCTAATTCTTTTTCTAAGGGAGAAAAATTATAACTTACACGCTTTCCCACTACTGTTAAATCAACTTGATCTTTTAAGGTTGCTACTGCTTCAAAAACATTTGCAATACCTTTAAGCTGTGTTAGATTCCCAACAAATAATAATTTTATTTTTCTAGACTTTATACTTTTATATGTTCTTTTCTCACATATTGGTGGAAAACCATATGGAATCACGTTAATTGGAGCGAGCGCCCCAGGAAATAATTCCAATGTTTTTTTTGTGAAATTACTGGCAACAAAAATGATGTCTGCCAAGGCGAGCTCTTCATCTTTTCTGGCTAATTTTTCTTTCGAGTCGAAAACACAAGTAATTGTCTTCATCCAATCTGGGCGTTCTTTTATTTCATCAACCAAATACTTCTCATGTGCTCTCCAATAGCCTGTAGGTAAATCATATATACAAAAAATTCCTTTGGATTTTGCTTTTCTAAAACTTGATACCGCTCCATCCTCATAAGCATATACACCTTCTGCATCCTTTAGATTATTGGAAATATATAAATCTAGATCGCTATAAACCTTGTCTACACAAAAGATCCCTTCTTCATGCTTAACAACCTCTTTCCACCCCAGTTTTTGGGATACCAACCTACCTATTTCTCTATATGGCCTTATATGGAGATAAGGTTTAACATTGGAATCAAAAACTCTTTTGCTAAACCCACCTAAAAAAAAATATTTAGTGAATTTTTGTAAAAAACTATTTTCTAAAACTGCAATACACGTATAAAATTTGTTTAACAATCCAGCATTAATCAATCCGCTTAGTAAAGCACGAACATTAGAGTTTCCCGTAGGGTGCGATAATATTATTGTTTTATTCCTCATGTTTAATAGTTATTACCCAACTAACCAAGCCATGTTTCCTGCTAAAAATTGACAAGGATTATATTTGAAGTCTTTTTCTCTTTTTTTTAATAAAGATTTAGCAGGGTTGCCAATCATAACTGCAAATGGTTCAACATCTTTGCTAACAACAGCACCTGCACCAATCACGGCTCCTTTCCCAATAGTTACTCCAGGAAGTATAATAGCATTTGTAGCTACCCAAACATAATCATCAATAATAATTGGCTTTTTAATAAGTTTCCAAGATGGGTCATTTATATTATGTGATCCACTTAATAATTTTACTCCATCATTTATACAAACATTATTTCCTAATGTAATTTGGTCGTGTAAAGCTAATTCGACTCTTCCTAAAAAAGAATGTGCTCCAATTGTTAAATTACATTTGTTTCCATCTGCTTTGACTACTCCAATCTCTGAGGTTTCACAAATTATTGCTCCAGCTTTTATTAATTTTGCTCTTCTGTAATTTCGTTTTAGAACCTCCTGAAGAGTTAAAATTCGTTTTCCCCAAGCTTTATAAAATTTAATATTACCAATAGAAAATTTAGCTCTATGCTTCCATAAATAATTTAGTGATGCCATAAATTAGAGTTGATTTATTTTTAAGGATTCAATGAATTTTTTACTGATTAATTCCAAATTTTGATCGGGTTTACACCTTTTATTCTCTATAAAATTCTCAATATTCAAGCTGCCTTTCCACTTAATAATAGCTTCATTTGATAAAGATTTAGTCTTTATATTTCTGGGCTTCCATTTACGGGCAATACAGAAAACAGTTAAATTGTGTTCTAACATAGCTGCCGCTGAACCACTTTTCTCTGTTAAATAATAAGGTGTACTAGTAAGTCCCCATTGACATCTGGATAAAGCCTTTGAGATTTCTTTATTTTCCAACCATCCATAATTTTTGAAATCAATATTATTCTCCTTTAAAACATCCATCCAATTACTCTGCTCTCCCCCATTGCTACCAATAAAACAGAACTTGTATTTTTTATTTTGGGGAAGCTTTTTAATCATTTTTTTTAATTTTGCTCCAGAATGAATTCCCCCAAAGACTGCGATCTTTATTACATCTCCATTTATTTCTTCTTGAACATCTATAATTGGAATATTCCCGAATAATGGTAAAATTTCTGTTTTATATCCAAGTTTGTTTAATTGTTCGCGATAAAGACAAGTGTGTGTATGTATCATTTTGGGATCTAAATCATCAATGGTGTTTCTTATAATATACTTTTGTAAATTGCCATAAACCCTATGTTTATAGGAAGCTTTTCTATCCATGCCAACCCACAATTCATGAAACATAATGTGCCAATTTTTTCCCGTTCCCAACTTTGATAATTGTTTACCTAGACGCCAGGGAAGGCCTTTATTGTGAAAAGAAAAAGGAACATATTGTAGACTTATCCATTCAGGATCCAATTTTTCAATCCAATTTTTTGCGAAGCGAAATCGGTTTCTAGCAGATTCATTGCCCCCTAAACGAAAAACTCTAACATCTACACCTTCCTGTTGCTGGTTTCCTATAATAGTTTTATTGATATTTCGATCATTTAAAGCAAGAATAGCAACCTGATTTCCTTGCTTTACTAATTCGCCCGCTAGCCTCCGGGTATAATCCCCAACACCATCATGTCCTATCTCAAGTGAGCCACATATAAATAGAATTCTCATTATAATAAAAAATCAATTTAATCTTTCAGTGATCTAATTTCTAAAGCATTATCAACACCTATTACTGCTGATACGAGTTTAAATATCTTTCCTCCGTGAGCCACAGGTGATTGATATCCCAACTGTCTAATTTGTTGTTTACACTTGCGTAAGAGATCTGGGTGGTTAGGATAAGAATTACAGTAATAAACGCTTAGGGCTACTCTACCTAGTTCATCTGCAGATTTTTTGTTTAATCTCTCTTGAAAATATTTAGCATAACAACTATATGAGTATAACCAACTTTCATAGATATTCTTGGAGTCGAACCTTTTACTTATACTCATAGGAACATCTCTACGATAATAAAACTTAGAGCCAGGACAAAATATAACACCTTTTGAAAACAAGATAATTCTGGAAAAATATTCACCATCATTATTTATTAATACCTTTTCATCCCAACCATGAGTCTTCTCTACCAAAGTTCTTGGCACTAGCCACATCCCAGTAGTATAGTACTTTCCAAAATGATTGAACATCTCTCTAAAATATTCTTCCACCCCAAGGTTTTTGTAATAAAAATCAAAATTTGGTTCTAGTTTTTTTTGATCTTGGATAATGAATCCCATAATTCCACTATAAATAAATTCATCACCATTTAACTTATAATTCTGGACCTGTAACTCTAGTTTTCTTTTATCCAATATATCATCTGCATCCAAAAATTGAAACAGATTCCCAGTAGCCTTTTTTATTCCAAAATTTCGGGCATAACAAGGCCCACTATTCTCGATCTTAAAATATTTTATTCGGATATCATTTAATCGATTTATAATTTCTTCCGATTTGTCTGTGCTTCCATCATTTACAATAATTATTTCGAGATTTCTATAGGTTTGATTTAAACAACTATTTATCGTTTTTTGAATATATTTTTCGGAATTATAGACCGGAATTATAATAGAAATTAGTGGATTCATCTGAAGTTTTTTTAAAATTAGAAATCTTATTAAAGGGAAAAACAATTCTTAGATGGATAACATGTCATTCTTTTTATCTCCTGATACAGGAGTATGCTCTAACTTATTAAAGTAGAAATTATAATATGCATCAACATCTTTGGCTATATCTTCCCAACAATAGTTATTAACTACTACTTCCCGAGCCTGTCTAGCTTTTTGTTTAAGGTATTCTCTGTTTTCAAGAAGTGCTATTATTTTTTTGGATAATGCTTCCCAATTGCCTGTGGGAACAAGTAGGTCGGGAAGCACAAAATCTGATGGTCCAGGCGAATCATAGGCTACTACAGGTAATCCGGCACACATCATTTCTAGGGCACCAAAACCAAAACTCTCAAGATATGAGGGAAAAACACCTAGGGTACAATCCTTTAGTAGTTCAGGCAAATCTTCAGACTTAAATTTTGGGATAACCTCTATAGAAGAATGATACTTTTTTGAAAAAAAATTAAAAACCCAATCAGTAGGATAAATGGTTCCCAATAATTTCAGCTTAATAGAAGGAAAACGCTTTTTTAAATTACTGAAAATATCTGGAAAATCCATAGCTCCTTTCCGGAAGTCAAATGTTCCAACAAATGCTAATATAAATGGTTCCTGATATTCCCGAGAACTGTTCTCGAACTTCAAAATTCGATCTGAAGTTATTCCATTGGGCACAATTATTATCTTGTTTGAATCAAAACCACGAGCAATTAATAAATTGCGATCTTTAGTATTTTGCACTTGAATTAGATCCGATTGGATCAGGCAGTAATCTATTCTCTTAAAAAAATCTTCCGAATTCTTATTCTTCCCATTTAACCTATTTACAAAATATCTATATAATTGAGAAATTCTTGCTTTAATATTATATCTAAATTTTATTAGTTCAAAATGGTAATCGAGAATGGCCGGCCTGGCTACAAACAAAGTGTTTTTATTAAACAAATCTCTATCAAATGGTAGTGTATCATATTCATACAATACAACATCAAATTGCCAACAATTAACTATTAGGTAATTTTTTAAGGCTAAACTATGCTTTTTAGCATTATACTTTTCTTCTGAAGGAATTCCTAAAATTTGTTTATCTACCAATACTGTTTGCCAGCCAAGCATTTCTAAACTTTCAGCTAACTCGATTCTGTTTTTAGTAAATCCTTTTTCTAAAGAAAAATTTCCTTTTGAGCATAATGCAATTTTCATAATAAATATATTTTTTTTCTGATATCAACAATTATTATCTAGATGATCTGGAGCGAAATTCTATTACAAGTTTGATTTTCTAAGAAAGTACAGGGAAGCATTATTTATCTTATGGAGTTAGAAATAATCAGGAAATTGGAGTGTAAAATAATTTTACCCTAAACCATTAATAAAAGATATTATTCTGCTTGAATTATTCTTTAAACTATCATTTGTATCTAAAGACAATACAGGGATATTTCTTGATTTAACAGCATCTATATAAATGCTTTTTTCTTTGATGGATTTCCTTCTTGATTTTAGAAGTTCCTCGGGGGTTAAAAACTTATCTCTAAGCCTTAAGCTTCCTCTTTCTATTGTTCTTTTAACTATTGTAGAAGCATCACCATAAAAATATATTATTGCATTTGGCAAATCCATTAAACTAAGAATTTTAGACACTTGTAATTCTATTTGTGATGCTGACGTATCAGGAATAAAATAGTTTATATTGTGTATTAAGCCTTCATCAACTATACAATATTTGTCGGATGTTTCCTCTTTAATATTTTGAATTTTCTCTAAAATAGCTCTAATGTAATTAACTCCATAAAATCTTAATTCTTCTCCATTTATATTTTCGCATTTAAAAATAGTCTGCCAAAACAATTCAATTAACTCCGGGTTTTTTTTGATAGCCTTATTTAAAACAATTCTATCATGGCCTTTTTTGGATAATGCATTAGGTCTAATTTTATTAATTAAAAAGCTTATTAAAAACTCCTTAATTCCTTTTCTATACTTGTATTTGTTTTTGCATAATTCTTCATAAGGGATCCAATTGGAAGTTTTTACATATGATGTCTTCAAAAACTCGTAGGTTGTTGACTTCCCAACCCCAGGCACTCCAACAAATTCAATATACTTAGCCATTTACTCTTTTATATTTTCTACAAATAAAATTATACTCAATCAAGAACATAAACTCTGTGGTTAAAAGGTTAATGAGGAATATAATAACTCATTAAAATGCTATTGTTTTTTCCGAACTTATATTTACAGATGTTAACTCAACATTTTCTGTGAATTCTATTATTTTATCTGCATTTTCTCTAATAGGATTAGTGGAGTCAATATACAAGACAGGAATTCCTTTGTTTTCCAGATATTTTATAGCGGTTAAAATCCTTTCCCTGCAAGTTTTGGTAAAGTCTATTAACTCACTTAAAGACAACCCTTTATGCATGTCTCTAATTTCCTCTCGTGAAAAAAGCCTTTTTGCATTTTCATTTAAATCGGTTTCAATATAAACCAAAGCCTCTGGTAGTGGCATAACTTCCAAGAGATCATAAATCTCTTGTTTTTCAGCTTCTGGAGTAATGCTTTTGTATAAACCCCGATCTATCATATTAATAAATCCCTCATCTATAATTATTACCTGATTAGCCTTTCTCTCTTTTAATACCTGATTTTTCTTTATTATTTTATAAATAAATTTAGCTTTTTCAAATCTCAGGTCTAAACCATTATAGCTTTTTGTTTGGCGAGCAAAAATATTACCCCAACAAGCTTTAATATATTTTGGATTTTGAGCCACAAACCGCTCTCCAGCCTCCTTCATGGCTTCTAAATCCACGAAATTTCTACCCTTTTTTATTTCTCTATAAATAAACCTCACAAAATCATACAAACTATCTAGATTTTTAGCACTTAAATCCCCTTGATTTTGTCCGTTTTTAACTTTCAAGAAAATACTTTTCACAAAATCGTAGAAACTTTTTTTACCATAAGGATTTATATTGGAGGCTGTTGTCCATTTATAATTGTTTTTTCTCCTCTTTTCAAGCTCATAAAAAATGCTTGATTTTCCAACTCCAGGGGAACCACATAATTCAACAATTTTTGCCATAATAATATTCTTTTTTTAGTCTAAAAAAAAAGATCTTAAAAATCTGTTTACAGTGTATTGTTTTTTTTTAAAACCCAGTTATTAAAATATTAATTCACCTTATCAAGGGCATTTTTTGTCCAGTTACCTATATACGGTTTCCATACGTTATTAAATGAGTATATACATGTATCTATATTTTTAGGAAGATCGAAATTACATTCTTTGGCTATATCAGTAAATTCATACCCTTTTTCAGTATTTGACAGAGGTATTTTATATTTTTGCAGAAATGAAAATCCTGTACAATAGAGTTTATTGTCTGGTGTTATAATAAGACTTTCCGGAGTAAAATTAACAAATGCTAAGCCTCTAGTATGCATACTTTCAATCACCTTGAGGATTTCAATCCTTTTAGAAGCCAGTATCTTATTTTTTTCCAGTTCTGGTATTTCATTCAAAATATTTTCAAAATATGGAATAACCAAATATCCATCACCCTCTTCTAATAATGGAGGAATAAATGTTAGTTCTTTTGAAAGCTCTTTAACTGCAAAAAGCTCTCTTCGAAAATAGGCTTCTTTTCCCGGACGAAATGTTTTTTTTACAGCTAAACCTTCTCCATATTTAATAATCTCTACCTTGGAAATAGGCCCAGTAGACAATGTTTTTTCAACGCTCCATATCCCAGCAAAATGTTTTCTTCTAATTTCCACCTCTTTCGAGATTTTTTTACGATATGCCTCCCCTATTTGGGATATATAAAACCAGGAATCAAGCTCATTATCGGACGAATGAACCCCGTTGTATTTAGCATTTATTTTAGTTGAGCTATTAACAATATCCCTAAAATCATACTTCGCGTTAGGGTTATTTCTGTTTGTCATTCTTGGTTGTTTCTTTGCTTCAACACTGTCTATTGGCCAGGGATAGTAATCATATGCAACAATAAGTGCTACAGGTGGACCTCCAGAAGATTTATAAGGCCCTTTATCCCATTTACCCCCTCGTATTTGTGTTTTACACTTAATCTTTTCTTCAGCATTTAATTTTCGTATGTCAATTATATCAAACTGATATTTCTCTTCCAGAAAATTCTTAAAATTATCAAGAAGTCCATCTTTTAAAAGTTTTTCACGAACTATATATACTATAAGGTCTCCTCCTCTTGAGTCTGAATAAAGGCGCTTTTGCAAAAAATTTAATTCTGGTTTTAACTCAACAAGCTTCGATAAAGTATCGTCTGCCGGTGCAAAATTTTGTTCTTTTAACCATATGTATATGCCTTGTACTGTGATGTCTATCGTTAAAACCAATCCAATTGAAAGATCTTTTAATACCGAAGTATAATCATGTTCAACATCAATTGGTTTCTCTTTAAAACCAGGCAATCCTGAGTTAAATCCTTTGTGAAATACAGCATGATAAGCAAGGGAAGCGAAATAAGACATAGGAGAAGGTACATAGGCCCCTTTATAAAAAATCCTTTTTTCTATTAAAGTATGAGCCAAATTAGATTGAAAATATGGAATGTTTCTACGACTACCATGTTTACTACCTGCAATGGTATATAAATCACACTTTAAATCGGTTCCGTTATCATAAAAAACAATTAGATCATTGAGTAGATCTCGATGTTCGTCTTTAATCAAAATATCCATATCCTCCCCCTCTGGAATCTCTGGTAAATTATGCCACCAACGGAGTAGTACATATTCAACTTTACGTTCATGTAAAATTTCAAAAAACTCCATACGGGAAATACCTTCTTTAATATAGACTCTTGGAGATTTAATTGGCTTGATAATTACCCTACGTAATCGATCATAATACCTTTTTAAAATTCTATTTTGATTTATTTTGTGCTTAACGTATTTTGGGATTACTTTCCTAATAGCTGCTATTATTGGTTTGGAGTAACCATTCTTTCTTTTCTTAAATGAAAAGACTTCCTTTAAAGTGAAATTATTTTTTTCGTTTAGTTGCATAGTGATCTTTTGTTAATCGTTAAACAAATATTTAATTTTTTAAATTCCAATGAACACGTGTTCATTGGAAATCGGAAATACGATTCTAATAATATGTCCATAATTTTATCTCTTAAAAACAGTAGATAGTTTATGATTTTATATAAACTAATCATGTTTCTTGGTTTTATCTTCGTAGTACCCTTATAGTTTTCGTTATCCCATTAACTGTCTCCAATCTCAGCAAATAAAGCCCTGAAGGCAGCCAGGATCCTTCAATTTCAATTGTGTTAATCTCACCTGCTGTAGCAATACCTTTTTGAATA
>Ga0115567_10004331_pt1 | contig 13860 bp, 10 predicted proteins | sample COGITO_mtgs_1204_2_FD_88679 | JGI IMG/M metagenome (GOLD analysis project Ga0115567, IMG submission 88679) | Pelagic marine microbial communities from North Sea - COGITO_mtgs_120412 | ecosystem: Environmental > Aquatic > Marine > Epipelagic | place: Germany:Helgoland, sampling site Kabeltonne...
CCTGCGGACGCACGATCCCGTCGGGTTCGAGGCGCTCCTGCGCTGGACCCATCCAGAGCGCGGGTCGATCTCGCCGGCCGATTTCATCCCGATCGCCGAGGAGACGGGCCTGATCCGCGACATCGGCCTGTGGGTGCTGCGGACGGCCTGCGCCGAGGCCGCGTCCTGGACCCTGCCGTTCCGCATCGCCGTCAATGTGGCACCACAGCAGCTGATCCAGCCGTCGTTTGGCCGCCATGTCGCCGACATCCTCATCGACACCGGCCTCGATGCCGGTCGGCTGGAACTCGAGATCACCGAGGCGAGCATCATCGACGACCAGGCCAACGCCCTCGCCGTGATGCACGAACTCAAGGGGATGGGCATCCGCATCGCCATGGACGACTTCGGCACCGGCTATTCGTCGCTCGCGACGCTCCAGGCGTTCCCCTTCGACAAGATCAAGATCGACCGCGCCTTCATCGACCATGTCCACGCCAAACCCCAGCGCGCCGCGATCGTCCGCTCGACTCTCCTGCTTGGAAGCGCGCTGCGGATCCCCGTCCTCGCCGAAGGCGTCGAAAAGATCGAGGAACTGGACTTCCTCCTCGCCGAGAACTGTTCCGAGGTGCAGGGCTTCTACTTCGGCAAGCCGATGACGACCGAGGACGCCCGCATCATCGCCGCAGGCGGATCGGCACGGCGCAAGGCGGGATAAGGCACCGCGCGACCGGAATGCCATATGGGTGGCTTCGACAGGCCGGTTGGCGGTTAACCGGCCGTTAACCCCGATGCGGCACAACCGGGCCATGACCCGACCCGCCGCCGCTGACCTCCCGCTGTTTTCCGACCCCGGCGGCCCGGCCGATCGCGGCATGGCCGATCCCCGCCCGACTGCCGCCGAACCCGACGAGGTCGACTGCGTCCCCGCCTTGCCGGCGGGGCGGCTCCCCTCCTACATCACCGATCATCGCGCCCGCCTGCGGGATCGGTTCATGTCCGGTGGCGCCGCGGCCCTGCCCGACTACGAGATGCTGGAGCTGATCCTCTTTCGCGCCATCCCGCGCCGCGACGTCAAACCGCTGGCGCGGCTGCTGATCGACACGTTCGGCGATTTCAACGGCGTCCTGTCGGCCCCCGCCGCCCGCCTGCGCGACGTCGACGGGATCGGCGACGCCGTCCTGACCGAGCTGAAGATCGTCGAGGCGGCGGCCCATCGCCTCGCCCGCGCGCGGGTGATGGAACGCCACGCCCTGTCGGGCTGGGACGCGTTGCTCGACTATTGCCACACCGTCATGGCGCATCGCGACATCGAACAGTTCCGCGTCCTCTACCTCGACCGCAAGAATGTCCTGATCGCGGACGAGGAACAGGCCCGCGGCACCGTCGACCACGTTCCCGTCTATCCGCGAGAGGTCGTCAAGCGCGCGCTCGAACTGAACGCCTCGGCGCTGATCCTCGTCCACAATCATCCCTCGGGCGATCCGACCCCGTCCGACAGCGATATCGCCATGACCGGACAGATCGACGCCGCCGCCCGCGCGCTCGGGCTGACGGTGCACGACCACCTCATCATCGGCCGCTCGAGAGAGCTGAGCTTCCGCGCCGAGGGGTTGCTGTGACCCGGCCCGCGACGCCGGATCGGCCGGTCGCGCACCGACGCAATACCGACGTCGGGACCGACGTGATGCCGACCCACTGTTTCGACCAGTTCGGACGGCCTGATCACTCCGCCGCACCGACCCAGAGCTCAACCCGCCGGTTGACCTCGCGGCCCCAGGCGGCGTCGTCGCAGGCAATCGGAAGCATTTCGCCGTAGCCTTCGATCCGCAGGTCCAGCCCGTCGGGGACGGTCCCGCCCAGCGCCGCGACGACCGCATCCCGCACCACCCCCGCCCGCTCACGCGACAGGGTCAGGTTCTCTGCCGCCGGGCCATCGCCATCGCTGAACCCCAGGAAATAAAGGGTCCGGTCATCATAGGCTCCCTCTTCGATCGCCGTGGCGAGGAACTCCACATGCGACAGCGACGGCGCCGCAAGCGCCGCGTCGCCCGTCTCGAACCGGAAGGTCAGCGACAGCCGCACCCGCCCGCGCAGCCCCGCCGTCATGCCCCGCACTTCACCCAGCGGGACGGTCACCCCCGCCTGCGCGATCGCCGAGGCCAGGCGCTCCCCCTGCCGGTCGAGTGGAATGGGCACAGGATCTTGGGTCAGGACACCCGCCCGCCGCAAGATGAGCTGCGCCTCACCGGTCCCCAGCCAGTCAAGGAACGCCGCTTCGCGCGGGTGGAGCATCCTGTCCACGCCGATCAGGTAAAGCGGCATGGTCAGGGGATAGTCCTCTGTCTTGATCGTCTCGACCGTTGCCGGCGCGGGCCGTCCGCACCGGCCGACCAGTCCGATCTGCCGCGTGCTGCCGATATCGCCGAACGGCGCGAGCCCGATGGCCCCCCGCCCCTCGGCAACGGCCGTGAGCAAGCCGTCGAGGGTATCGTGGTAGGTCACGTCGCCGCCGGCCGCGGCGCCGAGAAAGAGCGTGTCTATCAGGTCCTGGGTCTGTCCGGTCTCTCGCGAGATCAGATGCATCGCGATAGGACCCGGTTCGGCGCCGAGGGCATCCCAGGACACGGTATTTCCGGCGTGGATATCGGCGAGCGCGCCCGGCGTGATGTCGCGCAGCCCCAGCACCGGCGACACGACGGGCACGAGCGCGTCGAGCGCCAGCATCCGTGAACGGTCGCGCAGGTCGAACCCAGCCTCGGCAGCCAGCGTCTGTTCCTCCTCGGTCAGATCGCGCGCCGCCATCACCACGTCCGCCTCGAGCGCGAGCAGATCGGCAAGGCCGTCATCCGTCGTCGTCACCCTCAGGGAAACGTCGAGAATCGCCTCGCCACCTTCGTCCAGCAGGCCGTGACCTACCGTACCGTCCGAGCCATCCTCGCGCGTCACCGACCCTCCGATGCTGCGGGCGTAGCCGTCGATCAGCGCCGGCAGGATCACCTCCCCAAGCCTGCGCGCCCCGGAGAATCGCAGGCGCGGCACATAGGCGTCGGGGTCCGGGCACGCCGCCCCGCTGCAGATGACGGCACCGTAATCAAGCGTGACCTCGCCGAATTCGGTGGCGAGGCGCAGGTTTCGTCCGTCGAATCCGACCACCTCGCCCGCCACCAGGGGCGTGCCGCCCTCACCCGTGATCGTGACGGCATCCTGGGCAAGAGCGACCCCGGACACGCCGATGGACGCGGCGAGAATCGCCGCGTCCACATATCCAGCCGGTCGTCGGGTTCGCCATCGCGTCATCTTGCTGCGAGTGTCAGGTCCGTCAGCATATTGTTCAACACCAGAAACTCACCCACCGCGTCACAATCGGGCAGGGTCATCGTCAGGTCGAGCGCGCGGGGCGCCGATCCGGGCGAGACCTGGATGGTCTGCGCCGCGATGTCCGTGCCGCACGTCTCGGCAAGGACCTCGGCCTCGACCGTCAGATCGACCTCGCCCGAGGCTGCGCCCATTCCCGTCGGAAAGGTATAAACTTCGGCGCGCAGGCCGGCGTCCCCGCCGGTATCGCCCAGACGCGTGACGAAACCGCCCGCCCCATCGGCGATCGCGTCCGGGTCCCGCGCGGCACCAGACCAGACGTGGCCTTCGTCAGCATATCCCGCGCCGAATTCGCGGGCATGGATCTCAAGCCCGGTCTTGCCACGCCATTGCAGGACGGCGCGATCGTACATCACGATATCGGGGACCGTGACAACCGCGACGGCGCCATCCTCTCCGCCCATGTCGGCGATGAAGACCGCGGCCGCTGACAGGGCAGGAACGCTCAACGAGACGACGCCGTCCGCGTCGGTGACGGCCGAGAACATCATGCCCTGATGATGGATCGTGACGACCGCATCGGGCGCGCAGGGTGCCGCCAGGACGAGATCGACCATCGCCGCCGCGGCGGCGGTGCCGGTCAGCGCGGGGGCACAATCCGCCTGCACCGACAGACCGGGCGCGTCCGAGACCGGCTCGTCGGTTTCGAGTGCCGCGAGTTCGACCGGCGGTTTCGGCAGGTCGGGCGCGGTCATCCCCGTCGGGATCGCGAGGTCGGCCATGAAATCGGGCGATACGGTGGCCAGCGACGGGGGCGCGATGATCGACAGGAGAGACGCACCCGCGTTGACCAGCGGATGTCCTGGCACGCGCGGGGGCGAGGGAGCTGCTTCGGCGCGAACGAGGGTCTCGACCTCGGGGGCGGTCATGCGATCGGCGAGCGCATCGCCGTTCTGCATCACGAAGCCGATGCCGAGGGCGACCGAGAACGTGCCGCCCGCGACGAGAATCTTGCTTAGCTGGACCATGTCGTTTCCTGCTCCGTTACGGATTGGAAACAGACTGTCCTGTCATGGCGGCGTGCGATTGACCGCGCTGCGGTCCTTTCGCGGCGCGATCATGTCAAATCGCGGGCAACCCGCCCGGCACGGTCAGTGCGCGCCGTGGCAATGCTTGAACTTCTTGCCGGACCCGCAGGGGCAGGGATCGTTGCGGCCGGGGTTGCCCCAGGTCGTCGGGTCATCCTCGACGAAGCCGTCGCGTGCCACGCCGGGAGAGGCCTCCGCCGTCGCGCCCGCCGTCTGCGCGGCAAGCGCGGGCGCGGCCGCACCTGCGGCGGCAGCGGCGGCGGGCGCCGCGCGTTTCTTCTGCTCGGCGATCTGGCGGACCATGGCCTGCTGTTCATCGCTGCTCATCGGGCGAATCTGCGCGAGTTTCTGCGTCACGTCGTGGCGCAGCCCGTCGAGCAGGTTCTCGAAAAGCTGAAAGCTCTCGGTCTTGTATTCGTTGAGCGGATCGCGCTGCGCGTAGCCGCGGAACCCGACCACCGAACGCAGATGCTCCAGCGTCAGCAGATGCTCGCGCCACTTCGCATCGATGGTCTGCAGCAAGAGCTGCTTTTCGATGTTCCGCATCGTTTCGACGCCGAAGGCCTCTTCCTTCTGCTTCATCAGCTTGTCCGACTCCGCCTCCAGGCGTTCGCGGACGTCGCTGTCGTCCACGCCCTCCTCGGCGGCCCAGTCGCCCGCCGGCACGTCGAGACCCAGCCGTTCCTTGACGGCCACGGTCAGCCCGTCGGTATCCCACTGGTCGGCATAGCTCTTGGGCGGCATGAACTCGGTCACGGTGTCCTCGACCACCTGATAGCGCATGTCCTGCACGATCTCGGACAGGTCCTTGGCCTCCATGATCTCGCGGCGCTGGCCGAAGATGACCTTGCGCTGCTCGTTCATCACGTCGTCGAACTTCAGCAGCTGCTTGCGGATGTCGAAGTTGCGGCCCTCGACCTTGGCCTGGGCGCGTTCCAGCGACTTGTTCACCCACGGATGGATGATCGCCTCGCCTTCCTCCATCCCCAGCTTCGACAGCACCTTGTCGAGACGCTCGGATCCGAAGATCCGCATCAGGTCGTCCTCGAGCGACAAAAAGAACGACGACCGCCCCGGATCGCCCTGACGGCCCGACCGGCCGCGCAACTGGTTGTCGATCCGGCGGCTTTCGTGGCGCTCGGTCGCGAGAACGAACAGCCCGCCCGCCTCGATCACGCGGCGCTTGTCCTCGGCATGTCCGGCCTCGATCCGTTCGCGCAAGGCTGCGGGATCGGCGTCGGGATCGGCGCCCAGGGCCTGCTGCACCACCATCTCGACATTCCCGCCAAGTTGGATGTCGGTGCCACGCCCGGCCATGTTGGTGGCGATGGTGACGGCGTCCGGTTTGCCCGCGTCGGCGATGATCTGCGCCTCCTGCTCGTGCTGGCGCGCGTTCAGGACGTTGTGGGGGATGTCTTCCTTCTTCAGCAGGTCAGCAAGGAATTCTGACTTTTCGATGGACGTGGTGCCGACCAGAATCGGCTGCCCCTTGGCGTGCGCCTCCTTGATCGAGGCGACGACCCCCTCGAACTTCTCTCGCGCGGTGCGATAGACGGCGTCGTGTTCGTCCTCGCGGGCGACGGGCCGGTTGGTCGGCACCTCGACCACGCCGAGGCCGTAGATCTCGGCGAATTCGTCGGCCTCGGTCAGCGCCGTGCCGGTCATGCCCGACAGTTTCTCGTAGAGGCGGAAGTAATTCTGGAACGTCACGCTGGCGAGCGTCACGTTCTCGGGCTGGATCGCCACCCCCTCCTTGGCCTCGATCGCCTGATGCAGGCCATCGGACAGGCGGCGACCCTGCATCATCCGGCCGGTGAATTCGTCGATCAGGACGATGTCGTCACCACGCACGATGTAGTCCTTGTCCTTCGTGAACAGCTTGTGCGCGCGCAGGCCCTGGTTGACATGGTGCACCAGCGTCGTGCTCTCGGGATCGTAGAGCGTCTGCCCCTCGGGCAGCAGGCCCGCCTCGGACAGCTTTTCCTCGAGGAACTCGTTGCCCTCGTCGGTGAAGGTGACGTTGCGGGTCTTCTCGTCGAGCGTGTAGTGATCCTCGACGAGGCCGGGGATAATCGCGTCGACGGACTTGTAGAGCTCGCTGCGATCCTGGCTCGGCCCCGAAATGATGAGCGGGGTGCGCGCCTCGTCGATCAGGATGCTGTCGACCTCGTCGACGATGGCATAGTTGTGGGGCCGTTGGTTCATCTGCGCGAGGTCGGATTTCATGTTGTCGCGCAGGTAGTCGAAGCCGAGCTCGTTGTTGGTGGCGTAGGTGATGTCGGCGCCGTACGCGCCCTTCTTCTCGGATTCGGGCTGCTGCGGATAGACGACACCGGTGGTCAGGCCGAGAGCGGAGTAGACCTTGCTCATCCAGTCGGCGTCACGCTTGGCGAGGTAGTCGTTGACGGTGACGACATGCACGCCCTTGCCCGTCAGCGCGTTGAGATAGGCCGGGAGCGTCGCGACGAGGGTCTTGCCCTCGCCCGTCTTCATCTCCGAGATGTTGCCCTGGTGCAGGAAGATGCCGCCCATGAGCTGCACGTCGAACGCCCGCAGGCCAAGCGCGCGGCGCGCCGCCTCGCGGCAGTTGGCGAACGCTTCGGGCAGCAGGTCGTCGAGCGCCTCTCCGCCCATCGCGCGGGTGGCGAGCGTCTCGGTCCGGGCCTTGATCTCGTCGTCGGAAAGGGCCTCGAACTCGGGCTCCAGCGCGTTGATCTGGTCGATGATCGGCTGTGTCGCCTTCACCTTGCGGTCGTTCGGCGTGCCGAAGACCTTCTTGGCGATACCGCCTAAACCGAGCATGTGCGTGTCCTCGTCCTGCCTCTGGCCGCCCCGTGGCCGAATTGCGAGGAGGTTGCTTGCTGCCCCGCTGCCCGAGGCATAGAAAAGGGGGGAGTGCGGCCCCCTCGGAGCCTTTCGGGCGATGTAAGCGGGCGCCGTCACAGTGTCAACGTCGCGGCCCCGCCGTGGCCCATGAAGGAACGTCCCCGTATGCTGAAATCCACCATTCTCGCCGCCGGTCTCGTCGGTCTCGCCATCCCCGCGCTGGCGCAGGACGGCCCCGACGCGAACACCGTCGTCGCCACCGTCAACGGCGCCGACATCACGCTCGGTCAGATGATCATCGCGCGCAGCCAGCTGCCGCCGCAGTATCAGCAACTCGAGGATCAGGTGATCTTCGACGGCGTGCTCGAACAGCTGGTCCAGCAGGAAGTCCTTGCCGGTACCGTCGAGGAGGTGCCGCAGCGCGTGACCATCGCGCTCGAGAACGAGCGGCGGCTGCTGCTCGCGGGCGAGGTCGTGCAGGAGATCACGATCGAGGCCGTGACGGACGAGGCCGTGCAGGAAGCCTACGATGCCGCCTTCGGCAGCGAGGAGCCGGCGACGGAATACAACGCCTCGCACATCCTCGTGGAAACCGAGGAAGAGGCGCAGGCCGTCCTCGCACGGCTCGAGGACGGCGAGGATTTCGCCGAGGTCGCGCAGGAGGTGTCGACCGATGTCGGATCGGGCGCCAACGGCGGTGATCTGGGCTGGTTCGGCGCGGGCATGATGGTCGCCCCGTTCGAGGCGGCGGTGATGGAGATGGAGATCGGCGAGGTCTCCGACCTGGTCGAGACGCAGTTCGGCTATCACGTCATCATGCTCAACGACACGCGCGAGCAGGAGCCGCCCGCGCTCGAGGACGTGCGCGCCGAGATCGAGGGCACCCTGCGCGACGGCGCGATCCAGTCCGCGCTCGACGAGATGACCGAAGCGGCCGAGATCGACATGCCCGAGGAGGGAGAGATCGACCCCGCGCTGCTGATCGAGCTGGGTCTGTTGAACGGCGACGAATAGTGTCCGTTTCGCCCCTCGCGCCCGCCGGATTTCCCGATCTTCCGGTCATTGACGGCGTGCGCTTCGCCGCGGTCGCGGCGGGGGTGCGCTATGCCGGGCGAACGGACGTGATGCTGGCCGAGCTGTGCGCGGGCACCACCGTGGCAGGCGTCTATACGCGGTCGGCCACGCGGTCGGCACCGGTGCGCGATTGTCAGGACAAGACCGGCGGGGTCGACATGGGCCCCGCCGCGTTCTTGGTCAATTCGGGCAATTCCAACGCCTTCACCGGCAAGGCGGGCGATACCTCGGTCGCGGCGATCTGCGACGCGGTGGCGGGGGCGTTTAACATCGACGCGAGCCGGGTGTTCACCGCGTCCACCGGTGTGATCGGAGAGCCGCTGAAGCACGAGCGGATCGTCGATCGCATCGGCGACCTGCGCGATGCGCTCGACCCTGCGGGGATCGAGGACGCGGCCCGCGCGATCATGACGACCGACACGTTCCCCAAGGGCGCGGGCGCCGAGATCACCGTCGACGGCACCCCCGTCCGCATCGCCGGCATCGCCAAGGGGTCGGGCATGATCGCGCCCGACATGGGCACGATGCTGGTCTATATCTTCACCGACGCGGCCATCGGGTACCGCGACCTGCAGGGGATGCTGGGCCAGTTGACGGACCGGACGTTCAACACGATCACGGTCGACAGCGACACCTCGACCTCGGACACGCTGCTGGTTGCGGCGACGGGGCGGTCGGGCGCGGACGTGACCGGCAACAGCGACTTCGCCACGGCGCTCGAATCGGTGATGCTGAACCTCGCCCATCAGGTCGTGCGCGACGGCGAGGGTGCCACGAAGTTCGTCGAGATCCGCGTGACGGGCGCGGCGGACGACGCCGATGCCCGCAAGGTTGCGATGTCGATCGCCAATTCGCCGTTGGTCAAGACCGCCATCGCCGGCGAGGATCCGAACTGGGGCCGTATCGTCATGGCGGTGGGAAAATCCGGCGCCGAGGCCGATCGCGACACCCTGTCAATCCGGTTCGGCGATATCCTCGTGGCCGAGGAAGGCTGGGTCTCGCCCAAATACCTCGAATCCGAGGGCGCCGACTATATGAAGCGGCAGGACATCGTGATCGACGTCGACCTCGGGCTGGCAGACGGGGTCGCGACCGTCTGGACCTGCGACCTGACCAACCGCTACATCGAGATCAACGCCGACTACCGATCGTGAGCCGCGTTGTCCTCGTTGCGGCCGTCGCGCTGATCGACGGCGATGGTCGCGTGCTGCTGGCGCAACGGCCGTCGGGCAAGTCGATGGCCGGCCTGTGGGAGTTTCCGGGCGGCAAGGTCGAGGACGGCGAGACGCCAGAGGCCGCCCTGATCCGCGAACTGGACGAGGAGCTGGGCATCGGCACCTGGTCGTCCTGCCTCGCGCCGCTGACCTTCGCGTCGCATGCCTACGACGATTTCCACCTTCTGATGCCGCTTTTCGCCTGCCGCCGGTGGGAGGGCGTGCCGCAGGGCCGCGAGGGTCAGACCCTCGCCTGGGCACGGGCGCGCGACCTGCGCGATTATCCGATGCCGCCTGCGGATATACCGTTGGTTGCGATTCTTCGCGATTGGCTTTGACCGGACCGCGAACGCCCCGTTTACGAAACAATTAACTTTTATCTATCATTTTGTCCCCAGATGGATACCGTTGATGTTGCAGACGGCTTTGGGAGGGGTTTCGAATGCTGAGAACTGTGATTCTGGGAAGCTGCGTGTCCGTGCAGGGGTTGCTCATCCGGCAGCTCGAGAACGGGCGGATGATCGTGCAGGTCGGCGAACGCCTTTACGAAGGATTGCCCGCCACGCCCGTGCGCGCGGGCGCCTGAACGAAAACGGGGGCGCCCGGTGGCGCCCCCGTTTTCCGTTTCAGACGACCCCGATCACTCCAGATTGCGCTCGACCGTCTCGCGCTCGAAGATCTCGATGACGTCGCCTTCGCGGATGTCCTCGTAACGCTCGAAGGCCATGCCACATTCCTGGCCCGACTGGACCTCGGCGACCTCGTCCTTGTACCGTTTGAGCGTCTTGAGCGTGCCCTCGTGGATCACCACGTCGTCGCGCAACAGACGCACACCCGCGGACCGGCGTGCGACGCCCTCGGTCACAAGACACCCGGCGACCTTGCCGACGTTCGAGACGTGGAAGACCTCCTTGATGGTCGCATAGCCGATGAACTTCTCGCGGATCTCGTCGGACAGCAGACCCGACGCGGCCGCCTTGATGTCGTCGACGAGGTCGTAGATCACCGAGTAGTAGCGCAGCTCCACGCCCTTCTGGTTGGCCGATTGCCGCGCGTTGGCATGGGCCCGGACGTTGAAGCCGAGGACCGGCGCCCTCGACGCCTCCGCCAGGTTCACGTCGCTTTCGGTAATGGCGCCGACGCCCGAATGAAGGACGCGGACGCGCACCTCGTCGTTGCCGATCTTCTCCATAGCCTGGACGATCGCCTCGGCGCTGCCCTGCACGTCGGCCTTCACCACGATGGGCAGTTCGCTGACGTTCTGGTTGGTCTTGGCGTCGGCCATCATCTGGTCGAGCGTGACCGCCGCCCCCTTGGCGGCGCGTTTCTCCTTGGCGGCGTTCTCGCGGTATTCGGCGATCTCGCGGGCCTGCGCCTCGGTCGAGACGACGTTGAGAACATCGCCCGCCTGCGGTGTGCCGTCGAGACCCAGAACCTCGACAGGCACAGACGGACCGGCCTCGGCGACGGTTTCACCCTTGGAGTCGATCAGCGACCGGACCTTGCCCCACTTCTCGCCGACGACGAAGATGTCGCCCTTGCGAAGCGTTCCGCTCTGCACGAGCACGGTCGCGACCGGGCCGCGCCCGACGTCGAGCTGCGCCTCGATCACCGCGCCCATCGCGGGACGGTTCGGGTTCGACTTGAGGTCGAGCAGTTCGGCCTGCAACGCGATGTTCTCGAGCAGGGTATCGAGCCCCTGGCCGGTCGTCGCCGAGACCTCGACGTCGAGCACGTCGCCCGACATCTTCTCGACGATGACCTCGTGCATCAGCAGGTCGGTCCGCACCTTCTCGGGATTGGCGCCGTGCTTGTCGATCTTGTTGATCGCCACGATCATCGGCACCTTGGCGGCCTTGGCGTGATTGATCGCCTCGATCGTCTGCGGCATGACCGCGTCGTCGGCGGCCACGACCAGCACCACGATATCGGTGACCTGCGCGCCGCGCGCCCGCATCGACGTGAACGCGGCGTGGCCGGGCGTGTCGAGGAACGTCAGCGTGCTGTCGCCCTGCTTCACCTGATAGGCGCCGATATGCTGGGTGATGCCGCCCGCCTCTCCGGCGACGACCTTGGCCTCGCGGATCGCGTCGAGAAGCGATGTCTTGCCGTGGTCGACATGGCCCATGATCGTGATGATCGGGGCCCGTGTCACCAGATCCTCGGGTTTGTCCGCGGTCTGGGTGATGACCTGCTCCACGTCGGCATCGGACACACGCACGACGCGGTGGCCGAATTCCTCGATGATCAGCTCGGCGGTGTCGGAATCGATCGTCTGGTTCTGCGTCGCCATGATGCCGTTGTTCATCAGCGACTTGACGACATCGGCGACGCGTTCGGACATCCGGTTGGCCAGCTCGCCCACCGTGATCGCCTCGGGCAGATTGACGTTGCGATACACCTTCTCGCGCTCCACGTTGCCGCCCATGGCCTTTTGACGGGCTCGGTCCTGCTTGCGCTTCATCGCGGCCATCGACCGCTGGCGTCCGCCCTCGCGTCCGGCCATCGCGTCGTTCAGCGTCAGCTTGCCGCCCTTGCGACGATCGTCGCCCTTGGGCTTGGCGGTCTTGTCGTCGGTGCGGCTCGGACGGTCACGGTCGGTCTTGCGCGGCGCGGCGCTCGGCCGGCTGACCTCGGTCTCGCCGGGCACGGCAGAGGCGTCGGCGGCGGCCCGCTTGGCGGCCTCCTCGGCCTTGGCCTTCTTGCGCTCCTCCTCCTCGGATTTCGCGCGGACGGCCTGCTCGCGCTCGCGCTCCTCGGCCTCCTTGGCCTCGATCTCGGCGCGGCGCTTCTCGCGCTCCTCGGCGCGGGCCTTCTCGTCGGCCTCGCGGGTCGCGGCCTCTTCGGCCTCACGCGACCGGGCGAGGGCGAGCGCTTTCATCCGGCGCTCCAGCTCCGCCTCCGAAATGCCCGCCGGACGCTTGGACGGATCGCTCTTGACCGCCGCAGAGGGCGTGGCGCCGGGCGCCGCGCCGGGTTTCGGCACGACGACGCGCTTGCGCTTGGTCTCCACCACGACGTTCTTGGTCCGGCCGTGGCTGAAGCTTTGCTTCACGTTGCCGGGCCGGGACGGGGCGCCGCGCAGGCCAAAGGGTTTCTTGCCGTCGGTATCGCTCATCTAACTTCTGTATCCTTCTCGGCGGATGCGTCTCCGCCGTTTTCCTCGCGTAGGCCACGAAGTTTCGCGGCCTCCTCTACAACACGGTCGCCGAGTCTTCCAGTCGCGAGCGCGCCATGTATCACACTTTGGCGTCCGAATGCCAAACCCAATTCGGCGGCCGTCAAACACCCGAAATAGCGCGCCCCGGTCGGAGTCCAGAGCTTTGTCTTGCCCCGTTCGGACCCGTCGCTCGCCTGGAGCAGCACGCGGACGCGTTCGTCCGCCAGCCATCCCTTCACCTTCTCGAACCCGCAAACCGCGCGGCCCGTCTTGCGGGTCATCGCGATCAGGTCGACGACCCGGCGCACGATCTGGCGTTCCACCTCGTCGGCCAGGCCGTCGGGCACCTTCACCGGGGCCTTGGCCGCGCGGGAAAACTGCCCCCGCCCGGCCTTTTCGATGGCGTCGCGCGTCGCCGTGACCCACATGCCGCGACCCGGCAGTTTGCCCAGGATGTCCGGCACGACCGACTGATCGGGCCCCACGACGAACCGCACCAGGCCGGGTTTCGGCCCGACCTCGCCGGTGACGATACAGCGCCGCTCGGGGCCGTCCGTCTCGTCTCGTTTCCCGCCGCGCGTCATATGATCCTTCGGAAACCCGCGATCAGGTCTCCGCCCCTTCGGTTTCGGTATCGTCCTCGGCCTCGCCCGTCAGGTCGTCCGGGTCGACCCAGCCGAGCATCACGCGCGCTGTCATCACCATCTCTTGGGCTTCCTCGATCGTCGTGCCGAAGGGCTCGAGCACGCCGTCGTCCTTGGTCCGCTCGCCGTCTGTGATGGTCCAGCCGCCGGCCAGCTCCCAGTCGGCGCAGGTCGCGAAGTCCTCGAGCGTCAGCACACCATCTTTGGCGAGCGCCTCGACCATCTGGGGTGTCAGACCGCCGAATTCAACCAGGCTGTCCTGAACGCCCAGTTCGCGCGCGGCATCGAGGGCGCGCTTGTTCTCCGCCTCGATGACGTCGCGGGCACGGGCCTGAAGCTCTTCTGCGGTGTCTTCGTCGACGCCGTCGATCACGGTCAGCTCGTCGGCCTCGACATAGGCGACTTCCTCAAGATTGGTGAAGCCTTCCGCCACAAGAAGCTGGGCGAAGAACTCGTCAAGGTCGAGCGCGTCCACGAACAGCTTGGTGCGGCTCTCGAACTCTGCCTGACGGCGCTTGCTCTCCTCCTCCTCCGTCAGGATGTCGATGTCGAGCCCG
>Ga0115567_10004332_pt1 | contig 13859 bp, 21 predicted proteins | sample COGITO_mtgs_1204_2_FD_88679 | JGI IMG/M metagenome (GOLD analysis project Ga0115567, IMG submission 88679) | Pelagic marine microbial communities from North Sea - COGITO_mtgs_120412 | ecosystem: Environmental > Aquatic > Marine > Epipelagic | place: Germany:Helgoland, sampling site Kabeltonne...
AACATCAAACGAAGTCAAAAAAGTTTTGCGAGTCCCTGTCTGCGAAAAGGAGTCCAAGCAAAAGAAAATGCGATTCTCGCTGTGTTCGGCTACCATTTTTGGTGGTGTCACAGTTGAACACTTGGCTGAATTTGTGTTGCATCACCTGCTCCAAGGGGTCGACTTGGTAGTACTGTACGCACGAAGTCAAGCCGTCAAGGAACAAATGTACAGACTTTTCGGTAGCAAAGTTGAAGTCGTCTGGTGGCCTCCGAGGGCAGCTCCATGGAAGAAAACCTGTTCGTATTGAGCCAAAAGTATGTGTGGAATGTGGAGGGGGAGCGCAAACCCACGAGAATGTCAGCAGAGTGACGGTCACGTGCTCCTTCTCGAAGCGCGCCTGGGGTAGCCGCGCGCACTTTTGTGATCAGTACAGCAAGCGGCGGTGACACATGAACGGATCAAAGAGACACAGAGACAGAGACAGAGAGAGAGACAGAGAGAGAGAGAGAGAGATCCAGCTAGCGAATTCACAGGCGATGTGTCGTGCCTGAAGGCGCGGGAGAACTTCATCAAGAAGCACACGCCGTTCTTCTTGCATGTCCGCTACGGTGGTGCAGAGGAAAATCCTTGCCTGGCCACGTAGCATAGATAAGAAAACGACGAGCACTTCAGATGTACATTCAAATTTTCTATGTAGCGAGGGAGAATATCGCATCCTGCAATTGGTATGGGAAAAGACCTCTCGGCCCTCCACAGAGCGCGGCAACTCACGCAGACGCACTTGAAAGCACTCCGAGGTGGCAGCAACAAGATCTCCATGCTGCGATCCGAGGGGCAGCAATTAGAGAGGGTGACTATGGACAGCACCTTCAAAACATTGGTCTGAGTCGCGGAGAGACTGAAAACAGCAAATCGCTGCAGATTATGAGCATGGAATAGCGCAGAGCTCTGGCCAGCAAACCTGGCCAAGGTGATACTGTAGGAAGTAAGTCCCTGGGAAGCTGGGTGGACGCTCGATCACGATTTCACCAGAGTTCAGCTCGGGCACCTGAGTCCGTTGAGACTAAAGCAATCAGCATATAGCACAACGGCCGCGAGAGTAGTGGACGACGTGTGAGTTGACAGTACAATGCCGAATGAGCAGAAAACCAGCAGCATGTGGGAGCGGGATTTTCAGGGCTTGGCTCACCGACAAACGCCCAACACAGCCCTTCGGGCCGTAGGACTGCATCGGATAAATTCCAATCCAGTCCATTTGCGAGTGCGGCCGGTCAAGCATGATTGAATAATGGATTTTCGATGCATCTCCACAAGTTACAGCCTCTATCGGCGCTGTCAGGCTAGCTGGCGGCATCTTGGTCGTGAACGACGCGGATGCACAAAGTGGCGTGCTAGAACCATCCATGAAGTAACGAAACTGAATAGGCGGGAAGGCAAATGTTTCAGAACCCTGCCTGCAGCGTGCTTGATAGGGCTCGTAGTGCAACAGCTACAAAACAAGCACGAGTAAACGCGGGAGGAAAAGTCGGAACCAGAGTGCACCTGATACGTCCCCAGCGCAAGGCAGCAGTCCACGAAATCCACCTCGCCCTCATCCTGACGGAGAACTCGAGCTGAGCCAGCAGCCCGGAATCGCATTTGCACTACTCAATCAATCACCTCATCATGAGACTCCGTGGAGTCTGGAGGAGGGCGTAGGGCCGTCGTTCTGGGGAGGACCTCTGGTGGAATCACGCATTGTCGTATCATGCGCTCGCGCACCTGTGCCTTCCCATGAGGGCTCCCACCAGCGAGGCTACGAAGTGCAGCGAGGCGTGAAGCGGTGCTGGAGACTTCTGAAACGAACGAGCTCCGCCGCCTCACTTGTCTGTGCGCGGCCACCTGTCGGGGTCCACCCTTTCAGTGGTTGGGTCGAGGCGAGGCGAGGGGGACCAAGTGCGGGGAACGTAGATGGGAAACGGCACCCCGTTATTGTGCAGTAACGCGCCGCTCTTGGAGCCATCGGCGCTGTCTTCGCGGACCGGCAGGCCCATTCCGAAGGTGCTGAGTCGCCGCACGAGCGCGGCGCCGTTCTTCGCTGAACCCGCTCTGTTCTTGAAGCCAGACCGACTGAGCGCCGACCGCATGTCGCCAAACGACGTGATTGACGAGATTGAGTCATTCCTTGCCAATACAGATGGTGCGGGCGCAGATCGGAGCTCCTCCTCCGAACCCGAAAGTTCGTCATCCTCGAGACCGTCTCCCTAAGAGCGCCAACGCAAATGTTTCAGCCGCTGCGCAGCGCAACGCCGCGCTGTATCGGCTGGACCACAAAAAAAGGCTGCCAGGAAAAGATGAAGGAAAATGAGGTACCGGGTCCACGGGCTCATCGAGTCGCACGAGGGCGATCAGATCTCGGGGCTTGTGAGCTTGCTTCGACTCGGATAGCCTTACATGCTCCACAACCTGGCGCGGGGTGCTGGGGTGACCTCGTGGCGCAACGCGACCTCGGGACGTGTTCTGTGGCGCCTCACTGTTTGTGCGTGTTTCTACAACAGGCGCTGACCTTGACGTCGCGATAAAGTCGCATTATTCGAAGCATCGCCGTAACCTCCTTCTGCGAACGTTCGACTGACAACTGCAAACATACGAATGTTTGTAACATAGACATCTGAGGTGCGGGGAGCCATGCCGAGGTTGCTCTCCGTTCGCACGTGCAGGGGATAAGGGTCACGGTGGGCATTGAGCGCGGTGCGCTCTGGTCAGCCGACACCTCAACCTCGGCGTGAAAGGTAGCGGCGGTACACACCTGCTCTCGCAGCTCCCATATTGCGTGTTCTGCCACGCTACGCAGCCAGGCCTCATGTGCAGCTTCCCGAGCCCGTATCTCTTTGCCTCGCCCAGCACCATCCTCCCCCGCGGAGCCACCCTCAGCGTCCTCCAGGGCGTGCATCAGGACGGTGCGCTCTGCATCAGACCAGCCGGAACCGAGCTCTTCGACCCGTGCAGACGCACCTTCCCCGGTCTGGTGACCGGCGCTCATGGTGGTTTTGCTGTCGCCGGCCACCGTAGACTCCTTCCCTGCACCATCCGCAGCGTGCTCGCGCTCCCTTGCTCCCTCCGCGCCGTCAAAGATCGGAGCATCTCCGTTCCGCGGGATCCCCGCCCCTACCGCTGTACTGATCACAGCGTAGATCCGCTCGTCTTGCAGCTTCGCGTTGCTCATGAGCTTCTTGTCGTACTCCGCTCCCTGAGGATGCGGGGTGCAGAGTTGCCGTCGAGCGGATGCTATCTATCGAACCAGACTAATGGCCACAAGGAGGGAGTCTGGAGCGAGGACATCGGAGTCGTGGGGAGTGCGGGCCGCCGGATGGACCTTCCGCTCCTTGTGCTGAGAGAGCGGCGCGAACTGCCTGGATTGTACCTCTGGCGTCCTGTGGCTGTATACGTACCGGACCTTGATGCTGTCGCCAACCGTTGCAGAATGCGGCGCGTCGAGTGTCACTTTGACGAGCGTGTCCTTCATCCGTGGGAACCACTTGAGCGCAACCTGTAGCGGGCCGGCGCGACCAAGTTCGAGGTTCAACACTGCTCCGTGTACACAGCTGGGGATGATTGAAACAAAATCAGGAACGTGCAACGATTTGTACAGCTGAGAACCTGTATCTCGGACAATAGATTTTGCATCTCGTCCGAGGTCGGGTGGATTCTCAAGGCCCGCACAGCCTCCTCCATCGCCTCTGATAGCTCCCCACACGACATGTGCTGCTTGACCCTGAAAAGAGAACAAGCCACTTAGGTCCGCAACAAAGAGATCGGCGTTGGGACGAAGCTGTACCTAGCGTGAAAGTCGTCGATGCTGTCTCGCTGCATAGGGAGCTCTGCATCATCGGACGTCGATGGAGAGTCCATCGTCTCGCTCCCTAGACGGATGAGGGTCTCGCTCCCTGGACGGATGAGGGATTTGTCTTTCTCTAGAGATCTAGCGTAAAGTCCCACAAGTAATTTTATCAACGTTTGACAGGTCGTTGGACCGTCTCCAACTGTGGGTCCATTTCGCAGTGGGCTGATTTGCGCAAAGGCAGCCTATGGATTCTGGCGCAGGCCAAGCTGCTTCAGATGCAAGTCTACTGCTACAGTCGGAAAGGCTTGAGCTGGATGTGGTTTCTGTCGAGCAGGTCAGTCGGGGTGAGGTCCAAGGGTCCGCTGACAGGGTCCATCGAGCCAGCGGGACTGGGGATGAGGCAAATGCCTCAGGCAAACATGGCTTAGTGTCGGGTGAAATATTGCGTAGTGGCCTGGAAGCGGTTAGGGAAGAAGAGAGAGGAAGAAAGAGGGATGAGAAGGGCAAGAAAGACAAGAAGGACACGAAGTCCAGGGGGAAAGAAGTGCTTGCAATTGCAGGAGAACCTGTTCGTGCTTGTGTCGTTGGCGCACAAGAACCTGGCGTGTCGCACCAATCAACATCATTATTATCACCGAACTCTCAAGAGCGAGGCGCCGCCGCATTGTCTCACCCTCTGCCGGAATCCTCGAGCCTTTCCTCAACGCGCAGAGCGGATGGCGCCTGATCTTGCTGTGCAATTCACCCACAAGCACCCTTCGCCAGGTCCCGGAAGTCCTCAGGCGACTCTGTGGGTGCAGACAGAAAAGCCCTTTCGAGAGGCAAAGTGCGCCAGTTCCGGTCAAAAGAGACGGAGCAGCGTATATCAGATATCGAGGTGTGACATTCGTCAGAAGCCGCCCCACCGCACTGCCGCACCTCAATGCACGCTCGAGATGAATTCGCCTCGCGCTCGCACAGGTTCGAATCGATGAAATGGAAGCAGCGATGGTGAATGTGATGGAGGAGAAGGACCTGCATGTTGCAGTGTACGAGCGTGTGGGTTTCAAATTCGAGGCCCTGACCAAGATCGTTGAAGAGCTTGCACGTGGCATTCGGCACTCTGCAGAGCTGCCGCTTGTTGAGCGCGATAAAAACGATGCTGTGTGTGTCCAGCCCACTAACGATAGGGTATGATTTGATTTGAACTCGTGCGCCGCCCTACGTTGACCCGGTATGGGGCGTGCAGCTGAGGTAGGATTCAAGAGCTTGTATGCTGCTCGTTTTGCTAACTACATGGGGGCTGGTGGGGATCGCAGGAGCTGTGGGCAAGAGCGAATGAATCGCTCGCGGTGGTGCACGCGACGCGAGAAGAGGTGAATCCTGCAGGAGAGGGACACTGCGAACTGCCGCTGGGCAGTCCTGGCAGTCCTGCTGCGCCAACTTGGCGTGTAGGTTTCAGCCTGACGTTGGTCCAAACAGGCTGGCAGACTGCTGTATGCGCTGCGTCAGAGTGTGGTTGCCGCGCGCGAGTGGATTGTAGATGTGCGTCAGGCAAGACATCCCAGACCACCAGCATGCTCGGCTCGGAGACCAGTTTCTTCTCTTCTTGTTTTAGTTTGAGCTCCTCTAGGACAATGTTACATAGCTACTATGCAAACAAGGTGCAGTTGCTAACAGCGGCATTGCTTGGGCGAATTCCTCAGGAAATCGAAGCGATTGCGCTCGGAACAGTTGTTCTTGCGACTGCGGATGCATCGGAGCTGCAGCCTCTCTTTGAGGCACTCTATTTACGTTGGCAGTGCCGCTCGGGGCCTCTAGGGCGCGTGTTCAAGGAGTGGAAGACAGTGGCAGAAGAGTCGATTCTAAACAAGCAAAAGCGGGCATTATCGCGCGTGATCGAGGTGATCAAACAGACAAAGACCAATTCCGCCAGAAAGTGCTTTGACAGGTGGGCGGATACGCTTATCAAGAAGCATCGCCGCACACAACTCAACGCCCGCATGATGATCACCGACATGTTCAACAAGCGTGCCTGGGCCTTCCGTCGTTGGCGCACTTACTTCGTACAGTCAGTACGCTCGCAGACCATCCTGGATAAGGTCACCTTTCGCGCCTTGGTCATCATGTGGCGAGACTGGCACTTTTTTGCCCAAAACAACAGAGCACGCGAGCAGCGTCGAAAGATCGCAGAGCGCCAGGGCTTCAGAGCCAAAATGCGATTAACAATGTCAGCATGGACGGTGCTGACTGTGAAGCACAACCTGTTGAAAACCAAATTTCGCTCCAGTGAAAAGATGGCGATATTCAAGGGATTGTCGTCAAACTTCTTCTTGTGGCGGGATTACAACAAGCGCGTGCAGTACAAGAACCGAGAAGTGATGAAAGCAGCACGGTGGTGGAGTGCCATGCACTTGCGGGAATGGAAACTCGCTGCAAGGAAGCTACGTCACACACACTATCGTTGCATTTTGGTCCGCAAACGAGTGGACAACCGCTTGCTGGCCGAGGTGCCTCCCTCACGCACACCCGATGAAAACATGGATGAAGATTTTGAGTTACGCATGTCTGACACTTCGTGCCCCGAAAAACTGGCAGACATTCCAACTTTGGCTCGAGCAAATTGAGGCCGATGTGGTGCTCAAGAAGCGCTCAGACCGCGCGGTGCGCTTGCGTCGAATCTCTTTGCTCCTTGGAGCGATGCGCCGGTGGGCCCACTTTGCGCATATCACCCAAGGGGTGGTGGTCAACTACAAGTGCAAGCGCATGTTCGTTCGCTGGAAGAATGAGATGCTGCTGACGCGCACGCGAAACCTTATCCTAAGAAATTGGACCGCTGTGTCCGCGAAGACACGTGTCGACGACTCGTACCGCCGCTGGAGGGTCTGGTGCGAGATTAGCCAGGAGGCCTGCGCCATTCTCGCGCGCGTCGCGGAGCAGGCTGCTTCCGCTCTTCCCGCAACATCAACTTGAAGCCAACCCCTTGCTTGCTCTGTCCTTTGAAATTAGCAGTACACTCGTCGTGCTCTGCAACAGATACCTGCAGATGTAAGGAGTGTGCCAGGACACTTGCTGACCAGCGCGCGGGGCGGACAGACGGGTGCATACGAATTCGAATTTGCGTGGTCCCTCTGGCGGCGTGCCGAGCAGCATCGCCGCGTGCGTAGGTGCTTTTCGGGCTAGTCTTCATTTGATTCACTGCGTAGCATCTCACAGCCGTCTACAAACCATCTTGCATGGCCTAAAGCTGGGCGCGAGCATGCATCCCCATCTTTCACAGCACCGGAATCCGCCGTTGAGGCACATGGACTTCTCAGCCGCATTCATTTCTAGATGCCTCGCTCGTTCTGATGACCTTTTCTATGCCAGGCACAAGCTGCGTCTTGGAATGCGTCGAACATGCAAGGCTGTTCTGAAGTCCCAGTTCGTGCAGTGGCGCAACAACACGGACCCGGTCGACCGATAAAGCACATGACCCAGCGATAGGAGCCTCAAAGCCGACAACAGATGAGATTTTCTGGGCCTCACACTGAGGTTTGATGTAATTTTGAGCAGGATCGCGTTACGGAAACAGAGTCACATGCCGTTCGGTGCGGGCAGATTCGAACGTGTCTGCGCCTTTGCCGCCTCGTCGTGCGGGAATTGGTGCAGTACACCAGCGTTCGACGCAGGTACGGTATCCGCACGGGCACACTCAAATCTCGTTCAGCAGCGTCCACCATTCTTATCTGATTCCACGTACATTCTTATCTGATTCCACGTACTGTGCTGGTGGCAGATTCCGCGTCAAGACCTGGATAGTTGCAGCTCATCGGGCACGCGCCTACTTGACGTAGGGCCCCCTGGGCTCCTCGTGTGTACGCGGACTGAGGGGTGTTCCAACTTGAACTGTTTTGCCGACGCGTGTGGAACACCGCAGGGAATACTGGGTACGATGGCAGCCGCCGGTCATCTACGCCAGGCGTGTGCGGATCCACAGGTCCCGACAGGTCCCGAGACTTCAACGCTTCTGGCTGCGCGAATTCGCTCACACGGTAAGTTTTTCTGGCAATTGTGAAAACGGCGTGAGCACAGTCCTCCTGTCTGTTAGAAATAGCAAGTCCATAGTGCCCCGTTTAGAGGGCACGCGCGCACTTGTGCTGATTGCGGGCGTGACATGATCGAGAGCTGCATAACGTCCTGAACCCATTCATGCAGGTCAAGGCTCGAGTCGCAAGAATGGTGTACGGTACACTCTGTCCAGAGTGCAAGCGGCCACGCAGGCACACCTCGCCTCAAACTGATTTTTGGTTTTGAAAAATCGCCAGTTTGGGCGCTGCACGCTACATAAAGCCATTCTTCAGCTCTGAGGTTCATCGAACGTGCGGCCTCTCTCCCGTGTGCCACGTCCTTACACACGCGCGGACCCTGCAGGCTTCCAACTCCCGCAGCTGTCGCCGAGCCGCCTCTTCCTGTACCCTCACGCGCCCTGAGCGCGCGTGCGCGCTCGCGCTCGCCGGCGCGCCGGCTCGCGCGTCAGCAGGAGGACACGGGCGAAGGACTCGAGGTCGCGCGGCACCCCGCGGACGAGTTTCTGCGCGAGTGCGAGGATGCGCGGCGTGCCCGCGCGGAGGTGTTTGGCCCGACCATGCCAGCACCTTTGTGGGCTTACGAGGTTGCTGTAACCCTCCTTGGCTGCTGCCTCCTGTTGCCTGCAGCTGATCTGTAAGCTGCTGCGAGTTTGGGCGCAGCGTGAGGCGCAATGGCAGCAGGCGAATGAGAAGGCGGAGACCGGAGGGCATGCGTCCCGCCCAGATCGTTCTCAGGCGCTGGAAAACGAGAGCCCGCAGCGCCTGCTGGGCACTAGGGGGCCTGGCAAGCCCGGGTCCCGCGCGGCGCGGCACGTGCCGGTCTCACGGTGGCACCGCCCTGAGATGGCGGACTGGGTCGGGTCTGGTGCCGGGGGTGCTGCAGAGGCGGACGAGGAGGGATTGCAACGAGAGGTTTTGAGCCCACCTCTCTGCGCGTGCCGTTGCTGGGACGAGCAGCTGGGCGAAGTGCCCGCTTTGCAGTGACGATCGCGGTGAGTTCGCCTGGCTGATTCGCCGTGTGCATGCTGAGCGCGGGTGCGGGCGCAGGCTATGGCGGTGCTGCTTCTCGCGGAAGAGGAGCTACGATTCGCACAACAGCACCGGCGAAAACCATTTCCGTCGCACCATGGCCGCACAGGGATCAAGCGCAGCACACAGCGGCTACCTGGGTTGCCGGGGCAGGCAGAACCACGGACTGCAGGCACCGGAGTGGGACACATCGGAACCCAGGACGGGGAAAGTCAGAGCTGGGAGGAGCTGCAGGGGAGAATCACGGAGGCTGGCCGTGCAGCGCGCGGAGATGAACCAGTGCCGGAGATTCAGGTTGAGCCACGGGACATCTGGGAATCCCGCGGCTTTGCAGCAAGCAACGGGTGGATGCATTTCCTCGAAAGAGCCCCGAGCCTCCCGATGGGCCCGCGTCCGTCAAGCGCCGCGGCTCTCGAAGAAGAGAGCCCTTTTCTTAGCAATCCGCGCGCGCCGGCGTTTCAGAGGCCCGGCTCCGCACGCGTGCGCAGGCCCGCGCCACCGCCGCCGCTCTCACAGCGTCCATCGAACGGGCGCCGACCGCCTCCTAGTGGTGCTGGAAACCGCGCCGAAGGCGAGGGCAGGCTCGAGACGACTCTCGAAGATTCGGTCTCGTACCTCACTCGTCTGAGCGGGCCGCGCTCGCGCCCTTTGATCGAGAGGGCGCTTAGGCAAGCGGAAGAGGCAGCATTCTGCTCCTGACCGATTTCATCAAGTAGGATACGGAAGTTTCGGAGAATTCAGTGGTGTTTTACTGTAAAGTAGAATCGACTCTACACAAACGCAGCCCTCTCGCGAGAACAGTCTAGAGCAGCTGTACCCCGATCTCAGCCGCCCTCCGCGTGGCGCAAGCGCCTCATGACCATGTCAAGCTGCTGCTTCACATCTTGCTCGTGCCGTGCAGACGATGCCACTTGCCTGCGTTCGCAGAGGAACCCAACTTTTAGTCATGGAGCCACGCAAGCCGTGCAAGTCCAGAAAAGGTGATGGTAAGTGCCTGTGGCCAACGAGGCTGGAAGCAGGCATGAACTCATTGAAAGCGCGTGAGCTGGCGCTGTAGGCCTCAATTGCGCCACGCGCTGCGGCAGGCCGCCCAGTCTTGCTGCCATATCCGGACGCGGTGTGGTCATCGTCAGGCAGCCCAGCGATTGCCTCCGCCGCGCTTCGCTGAGAGGCGCCCACCTGCTCGACAGAATGCCGCACGTGAGCAGCCGCTGACCCAGCATCTTCTATCGCAGATGCTCCGGCGTTCCATTCGCATTTTCAAGCGTCTGTCCGCAGATATTCGGTTCGGTACACTGCTGCTCATTTCGTGCTGGTTCGAGGGTGGGGGGTTGCCTGCTGACGCGTGAGTGAGGAGCCGAGGAGTGTCTTTGAGCGCTGCTTCGCCTTGGCGAGGGCCTGCGCCCGGATGCCCGCCGCCCCAACGCCCGCTGTATCACGGGGCTCGACTACAAATGAGCTGGGTCCCACCAGAGTCACGCCGTTCCGCTGGTCCTCCAGCCAGCTCGGTGCCGCGCGCTCGCGGGGCTGGGGACCCGTATGCTGACCAAGCGCTAAAGCCTCCGATTCGGCCGGATTTCCTGCGCTGTTCCTGGGACGCTGTCGGTGGCGGTCCCTCAAAAGCTGCACGTGCGCTGGCCCCGCGCTGCTGTGAACCCCTCCGCGCTCGCTGCTCCCACCGTGCACGGGTCCTGCGGCGCCTCTCGCGGCCGCGTGCGACGTGCTGCGGCCGTGCCGGGGCCAATTCGTTTGCAGTGTGACTAGGCCCATCTTCTGGACCATTGGATGCTCATGCATCTCAGCGCCAGTCTTATCGATCTGGCCCCAAATCGTGTCTCTCAAGTCAGAGCTTTGCGCAAGAGATCGCGCATCTGCTACAGCATGCCAAAAGGCCAGGTTCAAGGCCTCAGAAAAGACTTCGAAGAAACAGGATGTTCACACTCTTGTGAGAACTGAGTCGCGGTATCTTGCGGGGAAGCTGGCGCTCGCACCGTAAGCTGGAACGCCTCCCTGCTGCTACTGTCTACCGAGGAGTCCGAAATCGCCTGCCTCTCCCACTCCTTGTGTTCGGCGAGGCGCTGCTTCCATTCTGCCTTTGCACGCGCTTGATGCAGTGCACCCGCCACTTCAATCTCTTCGCCCTCAGCAGAAGCCTTGGCCTTCCCGTCTTCGCCGTCTTTGGAAACATCCTTTCCACACCCCTCCTGTTTGCCACCTTCAGCGTCGGCTTCCGCCCCTGCCTTCGTCTCATCCAGTGCAGCTGGACCCACGGCCGACGTCTGTACCCCCGCCCCTTTGATCCCCTCCGACACCTCGTTGCTTCTCGCCATATCTGCAAGCCCCATTCCACGACTCTATCGCTCAGAGGCGCGTAGCGTGCGCAACACAGCTGGGTCTCTGATTTTGCACATCTGTGATAGCACTGTACGGGGCTCGCACCAGAGTCGGACGCCGCAAGCTCTGCCAGCGTCGCCTCACGCAGCTCAAGGTTGTCTCCAGCAAGCTCAGGCTCCGGCTCGCCAGGAACTTCAAAGGGCGGCGCGCAGCCGTGCCTGGGAAAACAGTCGACTTATCTTCCGCATGTGCACCAGCAGAGTGAAAACGATTACCGTATTAGTCGGCTACGGTGGAGGATTAGTCGGCTCCGCCTCGGGGCTGCTCACCGTCGGTAGAATGACGCGACTGCTGGGTGTGCCGTGGCCTGTTGATACCCAGTCCGTTGGAGCCGTTACAGAGCGGAGTCACAGTCGGGGTCACAGAGCAAGTAATCGGTCTGGGACACTTCAGCAACAGAGTGGGGCGCGAAAGGCGCGCAGCGCCTCGCAGCGTGATACCTTGGTCGGATCAAATCCGCGAAGCACAAGCCCTTCGAGCGACTACACGCAGTGCCCTATATGTCAGCGCGACGGCCCGCACCAGTACGCAGTGGTGTGCGAGCGACGTGCGGAAAGGCGTCCAATCACTGCGCTGCAAGGTCAGACCTACCTTGACGCGCGACAGCGCTACGTACACCATGCCGTGATCGAACGCCTGCGCGTGAAGGAGCAAGTGAGCGGCCTGCACAGGCTCTGGTGCAGCGACGTCGAAACTCGGGCGCAGTGCGGCGAGTCGGGGTCAGAAATTCAGTAGGGCCCGCCTCGGGACTATCCTGTCCCAGAGACGCCTCGACGCGGTCGATGGTCATACCTGCCAGCCATCCAAAGCCACGTCCCGGCTCGTCTCAGCATACGCAACCGGGATGGGTTCGGTGTGGCGTGGGTCTGATGGCGGCTCGTCGATGGGGCGCGGGCTCACCTTGGCACTTGTGGACGCTAACAGCCCACGCCAGCGCGAGCGGAATCTGCTTGCGGGTCGCGACTGCGCGGTCTTGGTCCATCACAGTGAACGGAAAGCGCGTGATGACCTGCGTGATTCCGCAGGCGAATCGCACACGCGGGTACAGGACATTTGGGTCTGGGCGCTCTCCGCCAAACGCTGTTGTGTTGAGCACTGAGGAGGCGCGCACGAAGTCTTCCACGACTCCACGTGCGCCGTTCACGAGGCCATCTTCCACGGCGATGTTTTTCAGACACATGACCTGGCAGCGTAGCACTTACGACGGCTGAGTGCACAGCGGCGCGGTGAGATGTAGCACAGCATCAATAGCATTTCGGTCGGCCAAGCCACGTTTGATGAAAGCAGCTTCGCTATCGTCGGGAGAAGGGCGGGATACCTGTGCGCCACGCTTCAGCGTGAGAGTCTTTCCGACCCCGAGAGACTCAAGCCTGTGTGCCTGTCCAGCCTTGCCTGGCACGGTGGCAAGACTTCAGCTCCCGATCAGCGCAATAGCCAGCGGCAAAGCTGAGGTATGCGTGATTGCGAACCCTTTTCCACGTCATCAGCCGCTTCGTATGTGTGAAGCTCGCCAGTAAGAGCGCGCAGGGATCTGAACACGGCACGTGCTTGAGCATGGACACGTTGCTGCTGCCACGTGCATTATGGCTACACGATTCAGGGCTTCAAGAAGGTACTTGTCATTTTCTGCGCGGACGTTGATGTTGTGCGGGTGCAGCTTGGTTGCAACAATCAAATGCGCCCCCGCCGCTTTCGTCGCCCGCTGGGGGGTGCATTCGAGCAGCTTGGCGGCACTTGTTGCGGAGACTCTACCCCACCGAAGCTCATTGAGAATGTGTACGAAGTCTCCCTGGCCCTGGCGGATCACCTCACGCAGCTCAATCATGACCTGCATTCAATCGGGACGATCATCTGTCAGAGCTGCGACTTGCAACCAGCCTGTCACAGTTCTGAAAAAGTGCTCTCTTCGACTGTGCCATGTGCGGCTCTAAAAGGGCCCTATTTGTTTCCACGGGCATGACGGACCATCTGAGCCTTGCGCCACGCCGGAGATTCAAATGCAAATTTGTTCGCAGCAGTGGACACCTGCATCAGGATGCCGATCCGAGCGCTGAGCGAGTTGCACGGATTGCCACAGACCAGCGCAGTGCGTGCCTTTGCAGTAGAGAAGATCAGCGCAAGGCGGATCAGGGCCTGTACCGGTGGAAGCTGGAAAAAGTCTCCTGCAAGTACGATCTGCATGCCGCCAAAGGGCCGCGCCGGGTTCTTGACCGCCCTCGCGACGTACTCGAGCTGCGCGAAAGGAGCCGGAATGCATGAGGGCTCGCGCGCTGCGGCCCAGGAACCCAACTCGGTGGTTGCACTGCTCGATTTGGTGTGTACAAAGGAGACTATGGGCGAGGCAGCAGCCGCCTACGGGCACGGGAGGCAACGACTCCTTTACACACACGGGAGGCGGCATCGCACCTTAGTGAAGAGCTCCGCGTCGACCATCGAAATCTGCATCAGCGGTCCAGTGGCACGATCAACGGGCCGGATCGGCCGGACGCGAAGATGCGTTCGGCAGGCAGCGTGAGCATCGGAGCGGCGCATAGTCGCCCCTGGGCCGTGGTGGGTTTGTACGGGAGGGGGCGGAAGAGAGG
>Ga0115567_10004333_pt1 | contig 13857 bp, 10 predicted proteins | sample COGITO_mtgs_1204_2_FD_88679 | JGI IMG/M metagenome (GOLD analysis project Ga0115567, IMG submission 88679) | Pelagic marine microbial communities from North Sea - COGITO_mtgs_120412 | ecosystem: Environmental > Aquatic > Marine > Epipelagic | place: Germany:Helgoland, sampling site Kabeltonne...
AAGTGACGACGCGTGGACGACGCTAGGACGCTCTTTTGATGCGCGACTGAGAGGACACGATAATTTTTTGCCACGCCTCACACTGATCGAGGAGGTTTTCCGCCGCCCACCGCCGCCTCTTTGGCAATGCTCGGTAGAGTCGTTCCCTCATATCGAGCCGCCCGGATCCGACACGCGCTCGCCCGACGGTGATTCCAAGTCACCCGCAGTACACTCGACCGCGTCCGAGCGTTCGATAGCACGACAACGCGTCCCCGTCGACCCGGAAGAGCGCCGTCACAATGTATAAGCGGCGAGATTGGAACTTGTTCAACGCGGGGGCTCGTGCTGACGACTCCACCGATGAGGACTCCGACCCCGAAAACGACGGCCGCGGCGCGCTGGATGAACTCTCCGACGACTCCGACCTCTCATCCGGAGACGAGGACTCGGACACCGGCTCTGACGACGACGACGACACCGGCTCTGACGACGACGACGACTCCGGCTCTGACGACGATGACGACTCCGCCGACGATGAGGAGCAGAGCGAGAGCGAGGAGACCCCGACGGAGCTCACCGGTAAACCCCCAGGGAAGGACGTCGCCCCAGACAAAGGAATCGCGGTCAAGTGCAGGCTCTGCCCCGGCGTCCTGTGCCTGTCCGAGCAGTCCTTACAGCAGCACCTTGCCAGCAAGAAGCACAAGAAGCGTATGGCAAAGGCTGGCGTGACGGACGACATGAACGCGATATACCAGACGCTTCCCGACGGCCGCAAACTTCGCGAGGACGACGAGTTCCCCGACATCGAGGGATACTCCGACGGCGAGGCCGAGACGCACGCCGAGCGCATCGCACGGCTCCGCGCCTCCAAGATCCTCGAGGACCCAGCCGCTGAGAGCGGCGCCGACGTCGACAGCGACGGCGAACCCATCCACCCGAATGAGAAGCGTTACCGACTCGCCGACCTCGACTCCTCCGACGACTCCGGCGGCGGCTCTGACTCGGACGTGCCCGAGGGTGGGTACGTGCACGAGTCGTTGCTGAAGAAGGATCCGAAGAAGGCCGCCCCGGGGGGCAAGAAGAAGGACGCGGGCGGGAGGCAGCGCCAGCGGAAGCGCGCCAAGAAGGGCGACGACGACGGCGAAGGGAAAGAACAGGCGAAGGAAAAGAAAAAGGGTAAGCCCGGGAGGCGGCAGCGCGAGGCGATGAAGGCTGCGCGCGAGGCTGAGGCTGAGGCTGAGGCCAAGAACAAGCCGTCGGTGGACACCCGCCCGCGGAAGAACAAGGCCAGGCTTCGGGCGGAGGCTGAGGAGGCGGCGGCGGCGCAGAAGAAGGGGGCGTACGACTTCACGACGCATGACCTCGAAGTGCGGGCGCCGACGATGGACACGACCCGGGGCGCGATGAAGATGATGAAGTCGGCGGGACGAGGCGGTGGTAGGGGAGGTGGACGTGGGGGTGGTAGGGGAGGTGGCAGAGGAGGTGGACGTGGGGGTGGTAGAGGAGGTGGTAGGGGCCGAGGCCGACGATAGCGACGACTGTGATCGAGAGAAACATCCCCGCTCAACTGTGAAACGCACGCGCGCGCACTCAAAAAAAGACGTTGGGTGCCGAAACAAACATTCGAAGGGTCGCGTCGGCGACGAGCGGCTCTTGGGGATGAAGCAGCTCTTCGAGGTGGGCTCCGACCGGCTGGGCCGGGGCCCGGTGACGTTCGCGTGGTCCCCGAACGGCCAGTTCATCGCCACCGCGTCGTGCCAGCTCAGGCTCCTCGTGCACGATCGCAAGGGTAACCTGCACGACGAGATCCAGATCCCGGGAAAGGTGACGCAGGGTCAGTGCGCGGCGGTGCAGCTGGCGTGGGACAGGCGGAGCGAGAAGCTGGCCATCCTCACCGCGGGCTCCAAGCCCGGCATCGGGGACGCGGTGGTGGTGTACAAGGTCCGGCAGAGGGAAGCCATGCGCCTGGAGAACGTGCAGATGATGAAGGAGATGTCTCACGTGGCGTGGGACCCCCAGGGCAACGTCCTCAGCGTGGGCACCGCCAAGGGCAACCTCCTCCTGTACGACAGCAGGATAGGCAAGACCATGAGCATCATGGGTAAGCACACCAAGGGCATCACGTGCGGCGCGTGGAGCCCCGACGGCCGGCTCGCCCTGGGAGGGGACGACAGGCAGATCACAGTCAGCCTCGGCAACGGCGACACCGAGTTCCAGCTCGCCGTCAAGGACAAACCGAAGGAACTCCAGTTCGCACCGGAGGCGTCCTCCGGCGGGTCCTTAGCCGCGACGAAGAGGCTGAACCAGATCAGCGCCACGCTTCTCGGTGGGCTGTCGTCCGTATACCTGTACAGACTCGGAGAGTTTGGCGAAGACCCGCCGGAGATTCGCAACCCGGCCGAGCTAAAGTTCGACCCTTACTACGGCAAGATCAAGTCCCACCACTGGGCCGGCGCGGGGTACCTCGTCGTGTGTTTCGACAGCGGCCAGTGCGTGCTGTGCAGGATGGAGGGGGGCGAGATGGAGCGGGAGCTGTGCAACATGCAGCCGTTCACGGGCGCGGCGGCGATGGCGATGAAGACGGCGTTTTGCCCCGACATCGGCCGCCTCGCCGTTTACAGCGGCAACACGGTGAAGATGATCGACGTGAGCAACGGGGATTTAGCCGAGAACACGGGCGATGCGCTGGAGTTCAGCGTGAACTGCGAGGTGACGTGCTTGGGGTGGTCCATGGAGGGGCAGGTGTTGACGGTGGCCACCGGGGACGGGGAGCTGTACACGTTTCTCGCGTCGCTTCCCAACCTGTGCCGCGCGTTCGGCGACAGGTGCGCGTACCTCACCTCCTTGCTGGAGGTGACCGTCGCGGACGTCTCGCAGAACAAGCTGCGGGCGGTGGCCATCGACCAGGAACCGGTGTTTCTGGCGCTCGGGCACCAGCACGTGTCGGCGGGTATGAACAACCAGGCTTGGTTCTACAGAGTGGGTCCCCCCGAGGAGGGTCTGGAGTACCCCCCGGAGCGCGTGAACCAGCGCGAGTACATGGGCAGCGTGGATGAGGTGAGCATGAACGACACCCTGGCGGCGGTGAGGAGCGAGGGGCGGGTCAACGTGCACGTCATCGAGCGCAACGACGACCCGACGGAGAGCATGGATTTCCAACTCCCCGAGGCGGACGTCACGTCCGCGGCCATGACCCGAGATTTCCTCGTGTACGGCACCGCGTCTGGGAACATCGTGTACTACTACCTCCCAGGCCGAACCCAGGTGTCGGAGTACGGGCACGAGGTGGACGGCGTGCAGTGCGGCATCGTCAAGGTGTACCCGAACCAGCTCGGGACCCGATGCGCTTTTATCGGATTCGACGGAGTCGCCATGGTCTATAACCCGGTATCCAACGCGTCGTACGCCATGCCGGACGTGGGCAGTACCGTGCAGGCGATCATGTGGGACGTTCACGACCCCAACACGGTCGTCGTGGCGACCGGGGCGGAGTTCCAGGTGTACACCTTCGCGGACGTGACGATTAACGGGTCGATGGTGGAGGCGGTCGGGTCGCACCCGCAGATGCCCGGCGCGTTCCCGGTGCTGTTCTCGCTCGGCAAGGTGACGTGCCAGGTGCCGGGCGGGAAGATACACACGGAGCTGCTGTCCACGCACGCGCCCCTCGTGGACCCGGAGGCGCCAACGAACGGTGACAGAGGCCGAGATCGATTCGTCGCGGCGCTGAACATGAACCGGCTGCAAGACGCGTGGGAGGTCGCGGCGCAGATGCAGATGCCGGAGATGTGGGAGCAACTCGCGCACAGGGCGATGACGCACATGGAGATCGAGTTCGCCATACGGGTGTACCGGTTCGTCGGGGACGCGTCCATGGTGATGTCGCTGGAGAGACTGGAGCACATAGAGGACAAGGATATGTTGGCTGGGAACGTTCTGATCCTCTTCGAACGCGACGACTGTTACGACATGGCGCAGGAGTTGTTCCTTCGAAGCGGCCGGCCCCAGGCGGCGCTCGAGATGCGCAAGGACCTTAAGCACTGGGAGGAAGCCCTGGAGCTCGCCAAGACGGCGGATCCGAGCCAGCTTGACGACATATGCAGGGAGTACGCGGGGGTGTTGGAGTCGAGGGGCGAGCACGAAGACGCCCTGGAACTGTACGAGCGCGCGGTCAAGTACCCGGACCAGAGCGAGAAGGAGCTCGCGCGGGGCAACGCGGGCATCGCGCGGTGCCTGTTGCACCTCGGCGACGTCCGCCGGGGCAAGCTCATCGCGCTGGACAGTGGATCCGAGCAGCTCTGCCGCGAGTGCGCCGATATCCTCGAGAAGCTGGCGCAACACGAGGACGCGGCGCAGTTGTACGAACGGGGCGGGGAGTACGAGAAAGCCGCGGGGATATACATCGACACCAAGCTCTTCCACCTCGCCCGGCCCATCATGCAGAAGGTGTCCACCCCCAAGCTCCACGCGAGGTACGCCAGGGCGAAGGAGAACGAGGGTAAGCTGCGGGAAGCCGCCGACGCTTACGAACTGGCCAGGGATTTCGACAGCGTGGTGCGGTTACAGCTGGAGCACCTCGGGGACCGCGACAAGGCGTTCGCGCTGGTCCGCATGTCGCGGAGCGTGGACGGCGCGCTGATGTGCGCCAAGTGGTGCAAAGGGGAGGGCGACGCCGCCGCCGCGATTGAGTTTTTGCTCATTGGGCGAAAAGTCGACGACGCGTTTCAACTCGCCCGGGAGCGATCGGAGATGGACGTTTTCGTGTCGTGCCTGGGCGACACCGGCACGCCCGAGGAGTACCGCAGGCTCGCCAAGTTCTTCGAGAAGGAGAACGACTTCGCGAGGGCGGGAGACATGTACGGCGCGTGCGGCGAACGCGGAGCCGCGGTGCGATCGTACCTGAAGGCTTCATCCGACGGACCCGGACAAAGCGTGGATAAGGCCATCGACGTCGTCGGCGAGGCGAGGGACGATTCTCTCACGTCCACGCTCATCGACTACCTCATGGGTACGTCCGACGGCGTGCCCAAGGATGCCAACTACCTGTTCAGGCTGCACATCGCGCTCAGGGACTACGACGCCGCGGCGAAGACCACCGTGCTCATCGCGCGGCAGGAGCAGGAGATGGGCAACTACAAGATCGCGCACAGGCAGCTGTTCGACGCGCACCGCGAGCTCACGGGCGAGGGCCGCCGGCCCCCGACGGACCTCACGCAGTCCCTCATGCTCCTACACTCGTACGCGCTGGTGAAGCTCAGGGTGAAGCGCAAGGATCACACGGGCGCGGCGAGGCTGCTTCGCAGGGTGGCGAGCGGCATCGATCGGTTCCCCGCGCACGTGGTTCCAATCCTCACGTCCACCGTCATCGAGTGCCAGCGCGCGGGACTGAAGCGAAGCGCCCTCGAGTTTGCCACGCAACTCATGCAGCCCGAGCGGCGCGGACAAATCGCGGAGGCGTACAAGCGCAAGATCGAGACCATCGTGCGCAAGCCCGATCGGACCGAAGCGGATGCGGCGTCGTCGCCGTGTCCAATGTGCGACGTCCCCGGGTCCGAGTGGGACCTCGCGTGCGACGGATGCAGCGCCTCGATACCGTACTGTATCGCGACGGGTAAGAGGGTTCGAATCGGTGAGTGGGCCCGGTGCCCCGAGTGTTTGTTCCCATGCAACGCGGGTGATTTCGTGGATGTCGTCGCTCAGGAGAAGGCGTGTCCGATGTGCGCTCGGGAGGTGAGTCTGAGTGCGGTGAAACCGTTGGAGGATCCGCTGGCGACGATGCGCGCGCGGGAGGTGAAGGCGATTGTAGGTGACAGCGTGGTCGGGATGAACGAGGAGTAGGCGGTGTTAGCGACGTAGCTAGCCCGGTGGACTTGAAACGGACGAAACGTTTTTCGTGTGAGGTATCTCGTGGCGTGCTTTTCGCAGACGCCGGGCATTGGCTCAGACCGATCCGAGATCCATCTCTGTCGAGTCGTCCAATGAGAATTTACCTTTTTGGCGCTCTGAAACGTTTTTATTCGAAAATGCCTGGTAAAAGCGCCCGTATCCCAGTCGACCAATAGAAAAAGCACTCGAAAATCTTTTAGCGCCAAAATTGTGTAAATACCTGCAGTAAATTGCGATTATCTTCTCACCAATAAGCCATACACCGCAAAACCAGCGCGCCACCTGGGATATTTGTACACTTTTTTCTGAGTCACGGAGATCTTCAACGAATGAAAAATCAGCAAGCGCGCTTAGTTGGCAGAAATTCCACGTGCGGAAATCGGAGCAGGCCTCATCGCTCGTAGAGGAGGCGGGCACAACGCGAAGGCACACGGCCGTCGCGGCGCGTGACGTAAGCGCAGGTGGAAGACACCCTCACGTCACCCGCGTTCCCTTCGTTCGACCACTGTCGGGCCGGCTCGTTCGCAGCGCGGTCCAGTCGTCGAAGTTCGGCAGTTGGCGTCGCACCGCCATCTTGTTTTTTTGCAATCGGCGCGGCCCTCATCGGAGTCCGGAACGCGCGATACGCGAGCTCTTCGAGCCTAAATCGCGGCGATAAATGACAATGTCAGTTAAACTACCAACACAGCCGCCCATCCCTAGGGATGTGGCGGCCTCCTTCGCCGCGGCGGCGGCGAAGGACGACAAGGAAGCGAAGCAGGCCACGAACGGGAAATCGACAGACGCGGGAAAAGCCGAGGGGTCGATCCCGAAGGCTCCGTTCGTCGCGCCCGCGGGGGTCGATCCCGTCGCCGTTCCCGCGTTCCCACCCGCCATGACCGGCTTCATGCAGGGAGCCAAGTTCCCTCTGCCTCAGGTCGGCGCGAACCCCTTCGCGCCGGCCGCGGGGTTCCCGCCCACGGCGGTACCTCCGCCGCAGTCCGGCCCAGCGGGCGCGCAGCCGGGCGTGGCCGGCACGGCGCAGTGGAACGCCATGCTCCAGTACTACGCCTACTACTCCTACCTCCTCTGCAACGGCGCGACCGGTGCGCCGCCCGCCGACGGGGCCGCACCACCCCGGCTCGCGCCGCCGCCGCTCGTGGACATGTCCGCGTGGCGACAAGGGATGCCGGGCGGCGCGGGGATGCCCCCGATGATGGCGGGCATGGGCGTGCCCCCGGGGATGCCGGGCGCGCCGGGGATGGCGCCGGGGATGACCGCCGCGCACATGCAGAGCATGGCCGCCATGGCAGCCGCCATGGGCGCGGGTCAGCACGCCATGGCGGCCGCCGCCGCGGCGATGGCGGCGCCCCACGCGGGCAAGAAGGACGGCGGCAAGAAGCGGGAGCGAGGGATCATGGGCTCCGATTCCGGCGACGACGCCAGCGACTCGGGCGGGTCCGCCTCGTCGAAGCGCGGGAAGAAGCGCGGCGCCAACGGCGGCGAGACGAAGACGTGCGTCAACTGCGGGGTCAGTCGCACGCCGTTCTGGAGGAAGGAGCGCGTCGGGGGTGGCTCGCTGTGTAACGCGTGTGGTTTGTACCTCGCCAAGAACGACGCGCCGCGGCCGGCTATGCTGTGGAGGCGGGGCGGGGTACAGGGCGAGAGCGCGGCTCCTGGGGGAGGAGGAGCGCCCACCGCGGTCCCGACGCCGGCACCCACCGCGGTGCCGACGCCGGCGCCCACTGCGGTCCCGACGCCGGCGGCCGCGGCGCCCACGACCCCGGCCGAGGCCAAGCCCGAGGAGCCGCCCGCGAAGGTGGAGACAAAGGAGGAGGAGCCGTGACCGCGAGCGAGGGGAATCGCCTTCGCTCACAGCCGTCGCCCTCGTCGGCATCGCACGCGCTCCCAGAGTAATACCACGGAGACGCGCGCGAGCCCGCTATTATACGCCGGCGAGGGCTGACGCCCGCACTGTACACCTGTATACCGTACCATAGTCTCAGTTTCACACGACGAAATCTAGTTTCTGACCCACGGAATCGAACGCGGGGATATGTAATAACGGACAGACTCAAGAGAACACACGCTCACGCCGCGCCGTGCCTGATCCGGAAGTACGCGCGGACCAGCGTCTCGACGTGCGCGTCGCCGGCCCTCCAAGCCATCGCCTGGCGGCCCTCCAAGCCCGCGGGTGGCTCGTCTCCGATCTCGGAACCGACCTCGCCCAACTCCGCCGCGACTGCCTCTTTGACGCTCGCGTGCGTGCCGTCCACCACACGTTCGCCGATCGCGAGCGCGCGCTCGGTCGCGGCGAGGTAGAAGGAGAGCGTCAGGCGTTCGCTGAGCATCTGCACGGCACACGTCGCGGCTCGAGCGTCGGTGACTTGGTCCGCCCTCGGCTCCTGTGTCAGCTCCTCCGGTATGGCGTCCCGTCGTTCGGTGAGTATCGCGACGAGGTCTCGCAGCGCGTCCACCTCGACATCGAGCGACCCTCCTCCTTCAGCGGCTACCACGTCCGCGTCGTCCGCGCCGTCCGCGTCTTCGTCGTCCATGAGTGGGGACCTACCGCCGCCGTAAGGGTCGTCCATGAGCCGCATACCCTCCACCGCGTCGACCGCGTTTTCCTGTTCGGTCTCCGCGGCGGGATCCGTCTCCACGCCGCCCGCCGCGTCGTCGTCCTCTCCATCGACGCCGTCGCCGCCGTCGCCTCCGTCGCCGTACATCTCCGCGAGAGCCGCATCGTCATCCTCGTCGTCCGCGCCGCCCGCGCCGCTTCCGTACCAATCGTCGAGCTCGTCCAGCTCGCCTACGATTTCGTCTTCGGTTCTGTCCCGGGTCTTTTTCGCATCCCCCGGGTCCGGTTCATCGATACCGAGTCTCTTACGCTTGATGGCGTCGAGCGCCGCGGCGAGGGGCGGGTAGGTGTACCCCGGCCTGCTCGCGACGCGAAGCTGCGCGACGGGATGTGAAACGCCAGGGATGTGAAGCGGCACGACGTCATTGGAGCTCCCGTCGGGTTCCGCGTTGTCCTCAACCGTGAACCCGTACCGGACCAAAAGCTCAGAGTTACCCCTGGCGCCGTACGCGATTCGCACCGGGTCCCCGGCGTTGAAATCTTTCAGCGCACCGACGACGATGGACCACTTTCCGATGTCCACCCTGCGATCTTCCCAGTGGTGAATCGGGTTCATCTGCCACTGGCACTCGCGAGGTTGCCGGTGGTGGTTCGCGCAGTCCAGCACGGGGACCAGCACCGTGCGCTCGCTCTCCTGCGCCGCGTCGCACGTCTCCTCGCCGGGCATCGAGGTGTTGAAGGATCGGCTGTGGATCGCCGCGACCGCCCTGCGAAAGACCTCGCGGAGGAAGTCCATCGGTACGCTCGGGAAGAGCCTTTCATCGACGGCGATCTCGGCGAGTTCGTCCTTCACCACGTCCCAATCGTTTTCAAAGTCCTTCTCCGCTTTGCGCGCCATCTCGAGGACGTGCGACCCTCGCAGCAGCTTCACCCGCGTCGCGTCGTCCCACCACGTCGGGGATTCGTCAAAGTCCTCGCGGTCCAGGAGCCAGTGATAGGGCGCCCACGTGGAGTACTGGATGGTCGATCGCATGTGCAGCGCGTCGATGGTCACCTTCATGGCGAGCGCGACGTCTCCTCGGGGCATGCGCAGGTATTTAGTTGCCTTACCCTTGACCTTACCTTTCTTCTCATCGTTCGTTTCGTCATCGCGCGTGGGTCCCGACGCGGTGTGCTCGTCGACGAAGGGGCCGAAGCGCTCATCCTTGAGCGCGGAGGCGGCGGTGATGCACGCGCACTCGGCGATGCCGAGGATGATGTCCCCGTTCTTGATGGGTCCCGTCGCGCACAGACCGCGGGGGTCCTTCTGGCTCAGGCCGAGGTTGTCGTGGACGTGACCGAAGTCCTCGATGATCTTGCGCGTGCACGCCTCGAACGCGGCGAGCTCCTCGTCATCGTCCGGAGGTTTGGGCCGTCCCACGGGTCTCGTGTCCGCGGTCTCGTGTTCGGGGTTGGGGGTGGGCGTGTACAGCACGGGCGCGTCGGCGTCGGTCTTGGGCTTCTTGTTCGGATCGATCTCCTCCACGTAACCGGGCTCGAACATAAACATGGCGCCGTTTCGGTGGATGCCGCGCCTCAGGCTGTGACCGCCGACGGTTAAGAATTGGCAGCCAAAAAGCTGTGAGGCGCACTGCACCGTCCGGCTCGGATTTTAGGGCTGGCCACAGTGCGTGCCGCACCGGTCGCGCATCATGGCGGACACCGCGACTAAACCGCTCGATACCGCGGCGCAGCCCCCGAGAGAGTTCCAGAAGCACACCCGCGCGTGCTTCCGCTGCAAGCTCGTCAAGACCTACGAGCAGGTGCGCGTCCGACCCAACCGCCCCGAGGCACCCCCGATCTCCCGCGCATCCCTCCCCCACGGCCGCCCGATCCCTACCCGGCCCGCCGTGTTCCGACCCCTGGGCTCCACCCCGCTGACCGTTGAACCCCACGCACCGTCATCAACAGTTCTTCGAGGAGGGCTGCGACAACTGCGCGTTCTTCCAGATGATCGACGACCGCGATCGCGTCGCCGAGTGCACCACGCCCTCCTACAGCGGCATAGTCTCGACCATCGATCCCGCCGGGTCGTGGACCGCCAAGTGGCTGCGACTGGGGAAGATGGTGCCGGGGTGCTACGCGCTGGAGATCAACGACGACGTGCCGGAGGGGATCCAGCAGGAGATCGAGGACCGCATGGAGGGCGGACGATGAGGCGCGAGGTAAGGTTGGCCCTTACAGTGATGGATGATTTGGATCTAGTAAACGGCGACTCACTCGCGCGGTGTATGGGCGCGTGGACATACGGTATAGGTGACGCCGTGATATTAATATAGACGTTTTAGCTGCTAAGTGTTAAATAATGTGGGTGCGGGGCGCTGGGAACGTCCGTCCCGGCGCCCCGTCGCTATCTCCGGCCTACTCCTTCGCGGCGGCTTCGGCTGCCATGAACGCCTCCAGGGTCTTCTTCTGCATGAGCCTGAGCATGTTCATGAAGCCGTTGGTGCGGCTCGGTGTGAGGCTCTGGCCCAGGCCGAGGAGCTCCACGAAGTTGGGCTCCACCTGCATGATCTCTTTTGGCGTGCTCCCGCTCAGCCCCTCCACCAGCAGCGCGGCGAGGCCCTTGGTGAGTTGCGAGTCCGAGTCGGCGGTGAAGTACACCAGTCCGTCCTCGATCCTCGGCACCACCCACACCTGGCTCACGCACCCGGGCACCTTGTTCTCGTCCACCCGGTCCGCCTCGTCGAAGCCCTTCAGCTTCGCGGCGAAGAACAGCAGCTGCTTGTACCGCTGCATCGCGTCGGGTACCATCTGGAACGCGCCCACGATCTTTTTGAGGTTGGCTGGAAGATTCTCCGTGTCGGCGGCCGCGACGGTGCGACGGGAGGTCGCGGCGCGGACCGTGGCGCGGTTGGAGGCGGTCCCGCGGGAGAAGACCGCGCGGCGGGCCACCGCGGGCCTCGCCGAGAGGTGGTGAGCGGCGACGGAGGACATCGCGCGCGCTTCTAAGAGTGGTGCGGGAGACCAGATAACGTGGCCTCCTCTCCCACGAGATCTCGGATTTTCGATCCTTCCCAGACTCGTGCGTTTTGGGGGGGGGTGGCACGCGCCTTTTGCCACTCCTGCCCGCGCGCGAACGCACGATGACCGCATCCCGACCCCTCCGCGCGCTCTACCTCTTCACGATCGTCTCCCTGGCGTGCGTCGACATGGTCGCGTGCGCCACCTACGACGGCCAGACTGGGTACATAGGAGGCGTGGATAGAGACAGGTGAGACTTTTCTCGGACGACACCCAACGCAGAGTCGTGGCTTCTTTCACGGACGATGCTGACCGCCGACATCCCATCTATCCCGTATCGCCCCATCGCAGGGCCGCAGGAAGGGACAAGAAAGCCCGCGGCCGCCGCCGATACTCCGGCGGCAGCTCCGGAGTCAACCGCTTCCGCCCCGGAGTTCGCGGCAGGGGCCTCCTCCAAGAGGCCCTCGAGGAGACGGTCGAGAACGGCGACGAGCCGACGGACTGCATGACCATACTCGAGATCATCGACTCGCACCCTGACCTCACCGAGCTCTCCGACGCCATCTCGGACCTACCCGTCGTCCGCGATGCGCTCGACGCCAAGAACGAGACCGACACCTTCTTCGCCCCGAGCAACGACGCCATAGAGGGCTTCACCTCCTGGGCGGGCTTCAACGATACCAGAGCCGGTTTACAGGAGCTCCTCGGGGACACCGAATGGAAAGGGTACATCGTCGCGTACCACGCCGTGCCCGACGAGATGTACACCGTCGACAAGCTGGAGTCACTGGAGGGAGGCGACAGGTTCCTGGAGGACGCGCTGGAGGCTGAGATGCCGCTGCTGTACGTTCCAAAAAAGTACGAGGTGGTCGGCATGGGATCAACCGCGACCATCGTGGGTAAGAACATGTACGCGTGCAACGGTGTGCTGCACATCATCGACACCGTGCTGCTGCCATTCGACGGTAGGGTAGTATCACGTGACTTTTGTCCTCTTCTTTCAGCCAGTCCACTTCAGAGATATGAATCATCCTGTTTCTTCCTTTTCATGCGATAGGGGTGGTACTTTGCAGATGCGTTTCACCACCCCTAACGCAACGGAGAAACAGGATGATGAACACAGAAACAAGAGGACTCAAGAACTAACCCTACCATTTTTTGTGGGAGCGACTCTACTCCCCGGCGACGGCAAGCTCAGCCAAACCCAGAAGCAGCGGCTGTTGGACGCGAAGGAGGCGCTCGACGCCAGGTACCCCGACCGGCCCACCTCGATCGACCCCGACGATTACGAAGACGAAGAAGCCGAAGAAGCCGAAGAAACAAAAGAAGCCCCTGTCCTTTACCCGTGCTCCGAGGCTGAGCCCCAGTCCCCGCGCGACGTCACCGCCGGTTACGTCGGTGTGAAACCGTCCCGCCTGCCGTCGTCCGCCATCGTCACGCGGGTGGACACCATGGCGCTCGTCAACGTCCATTTCCACCTCGGCGCCGAGCACCGGTCGGAGGGCGAGTACGACCTCCTGAAACCTCCCGCCGATGACTCGGAGGCGAGACGGAGGCTTCGCAGGCTCCTCGACTCTGGCGACCCCGCGTCGCCCCTCGGCACCTACGGCTTCTACTGCGACCAGTCACCGGGTTACGTCGAGAAACAAGACGCCGGCGGCTTCGGCGAGTACGCCTTTGAGCACTGCGAAAACGTCGAGGTGGGTCAGACGTACGAGGTACACTGGGTCTACTCCACCGGCGCCGCCGCGGACGAGGCCGAGCGGCTCACTCCCGGCCTCGGCGGCGCGATGACCACGCAGGTTAACCCCACGGTCGCGGTTCGAGCGCAGGTGTTCTACGTCACCTCCGATGACGCCGACGACATCGACGATTTCGCCTTTGCGGGGTGGAGATCGGAGAACGTCGGCGACGGAGACGCCGCGTACTACCTGGGATCAACCACCGGGCGCAAGTACGACAACGACGCGTCGTGCTCTCCCGTGCAGGTGAGCTGGAACGTGGACAGGAAGTGCCGAGGTGTGAGCGCCAAGACGTTGGACGCGATGTGCGCGGCGATGAAGGAGGCTGGCATGGAAGCCGACGCGGCGCCGCAGGGTTCGAGGGACCTCGTGACCGCGGAGTTGTCCGCGGCGGAGGCGTACGACATGACCAGGGAACAGATCGACGCCAACTGAGAGGTGATGTGTACCGCGCGCGCGAACGAATGACGTGAGAGTGTTGCTTGGGTAACAAACAGATGCATCTGCGAAGCATGATGTGAGTAGCAAGTTCGGCATGGTTCAAATGAGTTCTGAATCACAATTGAATGTGCAAAACCATGCCGAAACATCCCTCACATCATGACTCCTGAAGCGACAGGTGCATCTGTTTGTTGCCTCGGCACTAAGTAGGGACATCGTGTCCATGAGAACGAATGAATACGAATTTCG
>Ga0115567_10004338_pt1 | contig 13852 bp, 10 predicted proteins | sample COGITO_mtgs_1204_2_FD_88679 | JGI IMG/M metagenome (GOLD analysis project Ga0115567, IMG submission 88679) | Pelagic marine microbial communities from North Sea - COGITO_mtgs_120412 | ecosystem: Environmental > Aquatic > Marine > Epipelagic | place: Germany:Helgoland, sampling site Kabeltonne...
CCAATATTTATTAATGAGGCGTATTCAAAAGTTTATGGAGACAATACTATAAATGAAGAAAAAGAAATACTTGAAGGAAATAAAAACTCAGGATTTAGCAACAATCAAACATTGATCGCATTTGTAAAGGATCTTTATAACGAATATGATATTTATGAAAATTATCTAAAGTTTTTCGACAAGGCTTTTACAAGTCCGCTATCAACGACCGGTATTGACGTTTATAACTATGTTTTGCTGGATAGCGCTTATCGAGATAACAAGTGGTGCTATAATATTGTCTATTATCCAAGAAGGAAGAACGAGCTTACTTTTAAGGGTGATTTTTGGGTAAACGATACAACTTGGGCAATCAAGGAAATTAATATGCAGGCCTCAAAAAGTGCCAACCTTAACTGGGTACGAGAGGTATATATTGAACAGGAATTTGATGTATTGAACGACTCAACCTTCCTAATAACAAGGGATTATTTTTTAAGTGACTTCAGTTTCAGAAAAAAAGAAGACGCGCAAGGTATCTATGGAAAGCGTACTACGCTTTTTGACAATTATAAATTCGACATTGAAAAAGACAAGAAATTTTACAAAAATCAAGTTAGTGCTTATAGCGAAGAGATTTATAACCGTGACGATAAATTTTGGGAAGAGCGCCGTATGGAGCGTTTGAGTAAAGATGAAAAGGGCGTTTATAAAATGTTGGATACTCTTAAGAGCGTGCCGAGATTTCAGGCATTATACAATTTAGGTTCCATATTGGCAAGCGGCTATTACCAAGTCGGTAATTTTGATATAGGACCTATTTTTTCTGTATTAGGTTTCAACGAAGCTGAAGGATTTAGGGTGCGTTTAGGCGGAAGAACTTATTTTGGGCAGAACGATCCTTGGCGACTGGAAGGTTTTGGTGCATATGGTTTTAGGGATGAACGTTTTAAGTATGGAATATCTGGAAAGGTGCTTTTAGATAAAGAATCTAGATTCACATTATATGGGGGAACCCGAAAAGATGTAGAACAAACCGGAGCAAGCCTTACCAATAGTAATGATGTTTTGGGAAGGAGTTTGGCATCATCCTCATTGATTTCGGTTGGTGCAAACGATAGGTTGACGCGTATTAACCTTACAACGGCAGGTTTTTCTATCGAGCCTTTTAAAAATTTTGAAGCTCGTGTAACAGGTTCGTACCGAACGCTAAAATCTGCGACAGATACTTTTAGTATCGATTATTTTGATGAAAATGGTGATGTACAAAGCACCATCCAACAACCGGAAATAGAACTTGGAGTTACCTATACACCTAACAGGAAAACTTCTGGATATGGCGTAGAGCGTACGGTAATAAATAGTGGCGAATTCCCAAACTTTTTTATAGGTTATACCTATGGACTAAAGGATTTTGTAGAAGGTGATTTCGAGTACAAAAAATTACAGGGACTTTTTACAAGACCTTGGAATATTGGCGGAATAGGTAGTATGATAACTACCGTTGAGGTTGGTAAAATTTTCGATCCCGTACCATTGAGTCTTTTGAGCCCTATTCCTGGAAACCAGACACTTTTTAGTGCATATAATAACTTTTCTCAACTTGATTATTATGAATTTGTGAGCGATACCTATGCATCTTTCCACTTGCAACATGATTTTGGCGGACGGATTTTATCAAGAATCCCAGCAATTCGAGAACTTAATCTTAGAGAGTTTGTAGGTTTTAGAGCGGTGTACGGTGAAATCTCAAAAGAAAATATTGCGATAAACGCATCTAATATTATATATCAGGCTCCAGAAGATATTTATTACGAATACAGCGTTGGTATTGGTAATATCTTTAATGTTTTCCGGATCGATTTTAATTTCCGCGGAAATTATCTTGATAATCCTGAAGCGAGAAACTTTGGCGTAACAGGTATTTTTGGATTTTATTTTTAAGGAATATTCGATATAACATTTCTATTTTTCAAGCTAATTATTAGTTTTCACAATCGAAATAATCGAAGAATTATACCGCATTCTAAAAACCTTTAACTTAAACATTAGTTATAATATTCTGTTTATAATATTAAGATACCAAACGCATTTTCTATCGATAATCTGCCTAAATACACTATGCTTTGGAGTATTAATTGAGAGCGAATAACACGGGTAACTTCCCAAATGGCATTACAACATTGCAAAATATGTATGCACCTGAATATTTAGATCATTCCGAAGGAATTAGGCTACAAATAAAATAAAGGTCTTCTTTTGGCTTGTTTGCGTATTTGTTTATATTTATAAACTCCTCGAAGACAAATTATTAAATCTTTCTAACACTTTCAAGTATGAAGTTTTTCATGCCGTTAATTTTATTTTTTGTTGCAGGTACATTGTACGCGGTTCCAGAAGTAAATATTTATTATAAGAGAACCGCCAACGGTTATGATGTATTTGCAGATAACGAAAATCACAGTCCCATTTCCATCGCTATAGATTTTGATCTTCTTAATTTAAAAAATAAAGATGGCAAAAAGAGAGTTTACGTGGTACAGGCAAAAGAAAAATACGTAAAACTTACTGAGCTTATAGTTATCAATAAACTTAAGGATGTTAAGTTTAGCTACAATTACACGGCAAATTATGGTATTGAAGGTCAGCGAAGCTATAATGCTGGCTATAAATATTACCTTCCCTATAATACGGGCGAAGAATACGTTATGAGCCAAGGCTATAATGGCGAAATATCTCATCAAAACCAAAATGCGCTCGATTTTACAATGCCGATAGGAACTTCGATTTTAGCTGCGAGAGATGGTGTAGTTGTGGAGGTCGTGGACATTAATACTAAAAACTGCGCATCTCAGGATTGCAAGGTTTATAACAATTACATTCAAATCTATCATTCAGATGGTACATTCGGTGAATACGCGCATTTAAAGGAAAATGGTGCGACTGTGAAAGTTGGTGATCGTATAAAGGTAGGTGAGCTTATAGGATATAGTGGCAATTCAGGTTGGTCTACGGGACCTCATTTGCATTTTTCGGTTTACTTGCAAGATATAGCAGGGCGACGTACAATTAAGACCAATTTCTTGGTTGGCGATGGAAAAGACTTCACGATCCTGAATGAAGGACAATTATACCTACGAGAATACTAAAAATTTATGGGGATTTAGTATTTTTGCACTCCGAAAAATAGATACTTAATTTTTCTTCGGAAAAATTTTTGATGAAAAGAAAAAAATTATGACAGCAGATAAGATTACGAAATTCGACGTATTGGTCGAAATACCTAAGGGAAGTAGGAACAAATATGAATATGACTTCGAGCTTAAGAAATTACGTTATGATCGTATGATATTTTCCTCGATGATGTATCCGGCAGATTATGGATTTATTCCAGAAACCTTGGCGTTAGATGGTGATCCATTAGATGTCTTGGTTTTGGTGACTGAACCTACCTTTCCTGGTTGTGTAATTGAGGTAAAGCCAATTGGTGTTTTCCATATGGCAGATGAAAAAGGGCCAGATGAAAAAGTAATTTGTATGCCTGTTAGTGACCCTAACTCAAATAGTGTAAACGATTTATCCGATCTTAATCCGCATCTTATAAAAGAAATCGAGCATTTTTTCCAGGTATATAAAGATCTTGAAGAAAAAAAAGTGGATGTTGGTGGTTGGGGCGATGCTGCAGAAGCTAGGGATATCGTAGCAAAATGCATAGACCGTTTTCGCGATAGCGATGTGCCTTTTCAAGAAGTAAGCATTAGATAGAAAAAAATAATATTGATTACATAATAAAAGCAATAATCTGTAACGGATTATTGCTTTTTTGTTTTCAGGGTTTTCGCTACTTTAGCAACCGATTTAACAAAAATTTAAAATTTATGGAATCATTGATGATTTATGCGCCAATCGTTATGGCGGTATTAGGCTTGATCTTTATGGCCGTTAAGCGTTCTTGGGTTATGAAGCAAAACCCAGGTGACGGTAAAATGAAAGAAATAAGCGATCACATTTATGAAGGAGCTTTGGCTTTTTTAAATGCTGAATATAAGCTATTGGCAATATTTGTGGTTATTGTGAGTGTTGCTTTAGCGGTAGTATCCTTCGTTGTTCCAACAACACACATATTAATAGTAGTGGCGTTTATTTTTGGAGCATTTTTCTCTGCTTTGGCGGGGAATATGGGTATGAAGATCGCCACAAAAACTAACGTGCGTACCACGCAAGCGGCACGTACAAGTTTACCAAACGCACTAAAAGTCTCTTTTGGTGGTGGTACGGTAATGGGTCTTGGCGTTGCCGGACTTGCTGTTTTAGGTCTAACATCATTTTTCATCTTTTTCTTTTGGTACTTTATGGGAAGCGATTGGACAAACACTATGGACATGACAATCGTTCTTGAAACCCTCGCAGGTTTTAGTTTGGGAGCAGAATCAATCGCTCTTTTTGCGCGTGTTGGTGGTGGTATTTATACAAAAGCTGCCGATGTTGGTGCTGATTTAGTAGGTAAGGTTGAAGCAGGAATTCCAGAAGATGATCCACGTAATCCAGCGACTATTGCCGATAATGTTGGTGATAACGTTGGTGATGTTGCAGGTATGGGTGCAGATTTGTTTGGCTCTTACGTTGCTACTGTTTTGGCCGCAATGGTTTTGGGTAACTATGTTATAAAAGATATGGGCGGCGCAATTACGGATGCTTTTGGAGGCATTGGTCCAATTCTATTGCCAATGGCGATTGCTGGTGTAGGTATCGTAATTTCGATTATAGGTACAATGCTAGTTAAAATAAAAAGCAATGATGCTAAAGAATCTCAAGTAATGGGTGCTTTAAATCTTGGTAATTGGGTTTCTATTGGTTTGGTTGCAGTTTCTTGTTTTGCGCTTGTAAAATGGATGTTGCCAGAAACAATGCAAATGAACTTTTTTGGTGAAGGTCTTCAGGAAATCTCATCAATGCGCGTATTTTATGCAACATTGGTAGGTCTTACAGTTGGTGCCGTAATTTCATCAGTAACTGAATATTACACAGGACTTGGAAAAAAACCAATCCTTAAAATAGTACAACAATCCTCAACAGGTGCTGGAACCAACATTATTGCTGGTTTGGCAACAGGTATGATTTCTACATTTCCTTCTGTATTGCTTTTTGCAGGTGCGATTTGGGCATCGTATGCTTTTGCAGGTTTTTATGGTGTAGCATTGGCAGCTTCGGCAATGATGGCTACAACTGCGATGCAATTGGCAATCGATGCATTTGGACCTATTAGTGACAACGCTGGTGGTATTGCTGAAATGAGCGAGCAAGAACCAATCGTTCGCGAGCGTACCGACATCTTAGATTCTGTTGGAAATACAACCGCAGCAACAGGAAAAGGTTTTGCAATTGCTTCCGCAGCATTAACTTCATTAGCACTTTTTGCTGCTTACGTAACTTTTACTGGAATTGATGGTATAAACATATTTAAAGCGCCTGTATTGGCAATGCTTTTTGTTGGTGGTATGATTCCCGTTGTGTTTTCTGCCTTGGCGATGAACGCTGTAGGTAAGGCCGCGATGCAAATGGTTAACGAAGTAAGGAGGCAGTTCCGTGAAATTCCTGGTATAATGGAAGGAACAGGAAAACCCGAATATGATAAGTGTGTGGCTATTTCAACAAAAGCATCTTTAAGGGAAATGATGCTACCGGGTGTTTTGACCATCGGTTTTCCATTGGCAATCGCTTTTATACCAATGATTTTTGGTATGAATACTATGGCAATCGCTGAAATGTTGGGTGGGTATATGGCTGGTGTTACTGTAAGTGGTGTGCTTTGGGCAATTTTCCAGAACAACGCTGGTGGTGCTTGGGACAATGCTAAAAAATCTTTTGAAGCTGGTGTGCTTATCAACGGTGAAATGACCTACAAAGGTAGCGACGCGCACAAAGCTGCAGTTACTGGAGATACGGTTGGTGATCCATTTAAAGATACTTCAGGCCCTTCAATGAACATTCTTATAAAACTTACATGTTTGATAGGTTTGGTAATCGCACCAATTTTAGGAAACCATTCAGAAGATGTTGGTTTGTCTGAGTCTCTCGAAACTACAGATGCTCAAGTTTACATGATCGATTCTAATGGAGACAAAATATTTTTGACAGATCAGCAGATAGAAATGCTTGAAAACGGCAATGCAAGAAATATTCAGGGAAGCGCAGGTCTAAACAATAAAATCGAAACATACGTGGAAATGCTTGACAATGAAGATCAAGACCAAGTACGCGCGAATGTGGAGATCCGGAAAACGGTCAACGGAAATACAACCGTTGATAAACGAACATTTACGGGTACCGAAGAAGAAGTGCGCAACCAATTGAAAGATGTTGAGGATATGAAAATCAAGATCAAGGATAAAGAATAATCTTTAATCTAAATATGCTACAAACCCTACCAAATTTGGTAGGGTTTTTTTGTGGATTTTAGTATTTTAGTCAATTATGAATTATGAAGATATAATTACGTTGGGTATCGCTTTTGGTTTAGGGATGCTCGTAGGCTTACAGCGGCAGACCGCAGATAGCAAAATGGCAGGCGCGCGCACATTCACGCTTATCGCCATAATGGGCGTTATCTCAGGTTTTTTAACACGTGATTTGAATAACCCTTTCATATTGCCAATTTTGGGAGTTTGTCTCACAGCTTTACTGGTTACGGCCAACATTATTAAACTCAAAAAATTTTCCGAAGCAGATGTAGGTCAAACTACTGAAGTAGCCGCTTTGCTTATGTTTGCCATTGGTGCTTATCTCGTTCTTGGCAGTCAAGTAATTGCGGTTATTGTTGGAGGCTCTATGGCGATCTTGTTATATATAAAGGAGCACCTTAATAACTTTATTAAAAACCTCAAGGATAAAGACCTTGCGGCAATAATGACATTCGCTGGTATCTCTTTAGTGATACTTCCTATTCTGCCAGATAAAACTTACGGACCTTACGATGTGCTAAATCCGCAAAATATCTGGTTAATGGTTACTTTGATTGTTGGTATAAGTGTCGCAGGTTATTTTATCTACAAATTTGTAGGTAAAAAGGTAGGGGTCATTTCAAATGGAATATTGGGCGGACTCATTAGTAGCACCGCTACAACCGTAAGTTATGCGCGAAAAACAGCGAATTCCAAAGGACTTGGCAAGATTGCGGCCTTTGTAATAATGGCTGCATCTACAATAGCATTGGCGAGGGTTTTGGTTGAGGTAGCTGTAGTAATACCAACAAAATTACCAAGCATTATCTTGCCCATTCTTGCAGAATTTATCATTATGGCCGCTTGTTGTGCGGGACTTTTCTATCTAATAAATAACGATGAAGAAAATGATGAAATGCCCGAGCCTAAAAATCCTGCCCAATTTAAGAGCGCATTGGTATTCGGCTTTTTGTATGGATTGATTTTGCTTGCAGTTGCCTTTACAAAAGAAGAGTTTGGCAATAACGCGTTATATGCTGTTTCGGTAGTAAGTGGGTTGACAGATGTTGATGCCATTACACTATCTTTATCCCAACTTATGAAAGGCGGTAGCTTAGAAACCGAAACTGGATGGCGCCTCATATTATTGGCATCGCTCTCAAATCTATTATTCAAAGGTATTATGGCCGCTTTTTTGGGTACTAGACAATTAACAAAATGGATAGCGATAATGTTTGGTATTTCTATACTTACCGGTCTGGCGATACTATGGCTTTGGCCTGATGCTTGGCACCTTTAATCTATGGGAATATTCAAAAAAGATCCTTATCAGATCATTGTTTTTCAAAGTTACGGAACAGACATTAGTCTTTATATTCGAGGTCGCGCGTTGGAAGATGAAAATATCGACCTATCAAAAAATGGGTTCTTTTCGCTTCTGAAAAATACATGGAAGCGTTTTGAGACAGATCAAATACCTTTTGCAAAACTGAAGATAAAACTGCCAAACGGAAAATTTTATTACACCGAAACCGATGCAAAGGGATATTTTAAGTTTCAGGTAACTGAAGAGAATCTTCGGGAACTTACAAACATTGAAGGTTGGCTTCAGTTCGATATAAGTTTTGAAACGCCTTTTCCAGATCGGCTTATCAACAACGGCAACCGTTTTCCGGGTGAAATGTTGATACCTTCAAAAAAGGCAAGCTTCGGAATTATAAGTGATATCGATGATACGATAATCCATACCGGTGTAACCTCGTTTTTGAAACTGAAACTTCTTTTCAATACATTTTTTAGGAATGCTGAAAGTAGAAGTCCGTTGGAAGGAGCTGCAGAGCTTTACCAAAAGTTCCATCTTGGCAAAACGGGAGAAGAGGCGAATCCTATTTTTTACGTAAGCCATAGTCCGTGGAATTTGTACAGATATTTAGAACTTTTTCTTCAGAAGAATAGATTTTCAAAAGGCCCGATATTATTACGAAATCTTCCGAAACCTTTTCAGAAAAGAGATATCTCAGAAAAACCTCAAAAACAAAAAGAGATCTATGATCTTCTCGAGATATATCCAGAGCTTCCGTTTATTTTGATAGGCGATAGCGGCGAACACGATCCAGATATTTACATTGAAATCGCTGAACAGTTTCCTAATAAGATCAAGGCGATTTACCTTAGAAGCGTAACCCACCAAAAGAAAATGATGCGTGTAAAGAGCTTGTTTAAAGATTACAAGAACACTCCAGTTTTACTGGTGGAAGATAGCGAGGCTGCTATTCTTCACGCTCGCGAAAATAATTTTATCGTATAGTTTATTCTTTGAAATAATCATACGTTGCAAGTTGCGACTGTATCTTTTTATTATTGTTGGTCACATATTCATTTTTTTGTTCTGCATCGATTATGCGCGCTTTTACATTGTCACTAATCTGAATATCAATAAGATCACGAATCGTTTTATGATGATCTTTATCAAAAACAGGCGTTACTACTTCAATGCGATGGCTTAAATTACGCTTCATCCAATCTGCAGAACCGATGTAGAGAAGTTCTTCACCATCGTTCCCGAAAATATAGACACGGCCGTGTTCTAAAAAACGATCGATAACCGAAGTCACCTCAATATTTTCACTTTGTCCTTTTATGCCAGGCACGAGAGAGCACATACCGCGAATAAGCAAACGAACCTTAACGCCTGCCTCACTGGCACGATATAGAAGCTTGATCATATCCTTGTCTTCAAGGCTATTCATTTTTAGAATTATGTAGGCTTCTTTACCTTCTCTAGCAAATTCAATCTCGTTGTTTACCAATTCTGTAAATTTTACGCGCGCCGTAAATGGAGATATTAAAAGTCGTTTCGTTTTTGGTACGATGATGGTTCTGTCCAACACCAAAAACAGCTTGTTGAGCTCTTTCGTTATTTTTTTGTGCGCGGTCATTAATCCAAAATCTACATACAAGGTTGCCGTTTTTTCATTAAAATTTCCTGTAGCAATATATCCATACCGTTTGGTTTCGCCGTCAAGCTCGCGCTCGATCATTAAGATCTTGCTGTGAACTTTTATATCTGGATAGCTATAGATCACCTTGGCACCGTTTTTCTTAAAGATAGCGCCCCATTTTAAATTGTTTTGTTCGTCAAAACGTGCTTTTACTTCTATAAAAACAGTGACTTCCTTACCATTTTTAGCGGCGAGCGCAATGGCATCGTTTAATCTAGATTCGTTTGCAGCGCGGTAAATAGTTATTTTAAGTTTTGTAACCGTTTTATCTATCGCCGCTTCTTCAACCAAACGAATTACGGGTTCAAAACTTTGATAGGGATAGTGCAGCAATTGATCTTTTGCATCGATCGCGTCAAATATAGAGTCGTAATTTTCTAATATTGGATGTGGTAACGGTACCAGTTCTTCGTTGCTCAGATTATTATTTGTAGGATTCGGGAAACCGAAAAAATCCTTGAAATTGTGGTAAGGCCCGCCAACAATGATATCTGTGTGATTTACATCCAGAGCATTTTCAATTATTTTCTGAAAATCCTTTGGCATTTCTGAATCGATCAAAACACGCGTTGCTTGTCCCGTATCCCGTTTTGGCAGCGCATCCTTTATCTTTTCCTTTAGATCGCCGCTAAATTCGTCTTCGATATAAAGTTCTGCATCGCGAGATATCTTCAAAGAATAAAAATCGGAAGCTTCTTGATCTTTATTTTCCTTTGCAAGATTGAATTTTAAAATATCATCAATAAAGGTTATGTAATGTTTGCCATTTTCAGAAGGAAAAATGTAGAAGCGAGATTCAAATTCTGGTATTTCAACCATCAAAAAAGACTCTTTCTTGGTCATTGCAGCAAGGTAAAGTGTTTCATTTTTCACGAAAACAGCATCATTTGCAGTGCAAGGATTACATTCTTTCTTTAAAATCTGTTTTAGGCTTACCTTATAATAGTTGGTGGCGATCTTTTTTTGTTCTTCTGTAAATTGGGTGTGGTTGATGAGGTAGATGTTCTCATTTTCCAATTGTGGGATTATCTGGTTCATAAAAATATCACCAAACTGTTCCTGCTGTAAATGAACTTGCTTTTTTATCTCCTTTAAAACCTTGTTGGGCTTGGTAATCAATTTTTTTCGAAGCGGTTTCTCTATCTTTTTGATCTGCCGTATATCTGACACCCGAACACGAAAAAATTCATCTAAATTTGAGGAAAAGATTGCCAAAAATTTGATACGTTCATAAAGTGGATTGCGTTCATCTTCAGCTTCTTGTAGAACTCGATGGTTAAAACGCAGCCAAGAAAGATCGCGGTGATAATATTTTTTATTGTAGAGTGATGCCATAGTGGACCAAGAAGGGAAATTTAGAATTCAACTGTTCCAACCAAATAAACTCATTTAAGTCAAGAATTTACGTTGTTAAAACGTTAAGTTTTAAAAACGTGATTTAATCGCTTAACAGTATTCTTTAAAAAAGTCCGTGCAGCTCTGCATCGATCTTGGTGATTATTTGTCCCAAATGTTCGGGATCTTCTACAAAATCCAATTGATCCACATCTAATATAATAATGTTCCCTTTATCGTATCCGTGTACCCAAGCTTCGTATCGTTCGTTAAGACGCGATAGATACTCGATACTTATGGAGTTTTCGTATTCGCGGCCACGCTTGTGAATCTGGTTTACAAGGTTTGGTATGGAACTTCGCAGATAGATCAATAAATCTGGACTTTCAGTAACACTTTCCATTAGGTCGAAAAGCGATCTATAATTTTCGTAATCACGATTGGTCATAAGACCCATCGCATGTAGATTCGGGGCGAAAATATAAGCATCTTCATAGATGGTTCGATCTTGGATTATGTCTTTACCACTTTCGCGAATCTCAAGTATTTGTCTAAAACGGCTGTTAAGAAAGTAAACTTGAAGGTTGAAGGACCAACGTTCCATCTGGTTGTAAAAATCATCGAGATATGGATTGTCCTCCACATCTTCATAATGTGCTTTCCATTTATAATGTTTTGCCAGCAACCTAGTCAAGGTAGTTTTGCCAGAGCCAATATTTCCTGCAATCGCAACGTGCATAAAGGTTAATTTGATTGGGTTAATTTAAATGTAAAGATACTTTTTCCATCATAAATATACAGTAAATCCTGTGTAGGGTATAAATGCATAAGATTTAATTGTGGAAGTTCTATTTTTTTTATTTCTGAATATTTATTTTCATCGTTTCCAGCTCCGGAAGGAAGCCTGAACAACTCATTTTTTTTTATAGCGTATATTTTTTCGTCTTGCTGAAAGATTCGTTCAAACCCAGCTACTTCCTTTTCAGAAAGCACACTTCCGAAGATATTATAGCTAAGCAACCTATTTTCGGTCAATACGAAACAATAGTTAAAGTTGCTAGCTACTGAAAGTACTTTTTCGGTTATTGGCTGCGAAATAATCGTTTTGGTATTGTTACGATAGTTAAAAAGTTCTATTTGTTGGCTATCCACATTAAAAAGCCACAACCTATTGTTTCCCGCATTAGTAACAAAGGCTGTGTTTATAAATTGCGGAAGGTTGTTGAAGTTGATTCGCTCTATTTCATTAAGCTTATTATCTAGTAAAACGGCAGTATTTGTATCTTCATGATAAGCAACAACCTTTAAAGGATTTATGATATCTACAGATGAAATCCTGCCAAGCTGATAATCGTTGAAATTAAAAGTTCCTCGAATGCCTACCTTGTTTAAAACCCGATCTTTTATAAAAAAAATATTATTGTAGCTGTCTATACCTACAAAAGTTTCTGCCACTAAAAAAGTTTCTGCTACAGCACTAATTTGCTGGGCGAAAATCGATTGCGTGAAAAATAATATGGTGATAAGGGTTTTCATAAACGGGAAGGCAAGGTACAAAACACGGCTCAAAATTTAAATGTATTTGTAACTTAAAATGCGAGGGAGATTTTCTATATATCAATTTTCTTGGGTATAAGTAGAAAAAAGTGATTTATCAAAATGTTAGCTTATAACCAAATCCGCGAACATTTAGAATTTGAATATTTTTATCCTTAACAAGTTTCTTTCGCAGTTTAGATATAAATACATCCATACTTCTCGCGCTAAAGAAATCATCGTTGCCCCAAAGTTTTTTTAAGATTACAGATCGGTCCAAAACTTCATTCTTGCTGTTGTAGAGATGGAAAAGCAAATTGGCTTCCCTGTGCGTTAAAGTTAGTGGCTCTTCGTTCTTATATTGGAGTGTTTGTTTGTTGAAATAAAATTTATAATCGCTTATTTCAATCGCATTATCTTTTGCCGTATTTATATTTCGCTCTAAAAGATTTTCGATCCTAACAATAAGTTCTTCAATGCTGAAGGGTTTTTTAAGATAATCATTTCCGCCTAAAGAAAAACCTTCTACCACATCCTTGGTCTGCGATCTTGCGGTCAAAAAAATTATTGGGATTTGATTATCGATCATCCTAATTTCCTTAGCTACCTTGAAACCATCTTTTTTTGGCATCATAACATCGAGCACCAAAATATCTGGATTTTTTTCGTTGTAATGGCTCAATGTTTCGAAACCATCTTTGCAATGAAACACCTCGAATCCTTTGGTTTCCAAACTTTCTTTTACGATCTGTGCCAGAGAGATTTCGTCTTCGGCTAATAATACCTTTATCTTATCTTTCATTGGGAAGTTCGATTTTAAAGGTAGTAGGCTGCAATGAAAGCGTTAAAGATCCGCCGTGTTTTTCTATTATTGATTTTGAATAATATAGTCCAATACCAAATCCTTTTACGTCGTGAATGTTACCTTTTGGAACGCGATAAAATTTTTCAAAAATGTGCTTTCTGTGTGTTTCTGAAAGTGTCGTGCCGTTATCGCTTGTCAAAATTTCAATAGATTTTCTTGTTTTTTTAATGGATACTGAAATTTTGTTACCGCCATACTTCAAGGCGTTGTCTACGATATTGTTTATAGCATTCTCAAAATGGAATGTATCTATATTATACGTAATTTCATTTTTAGGAGCATGAAAAACGATCGATTTATTATCAACAGTAAAATCTTCTTTTTTAATGCATTTTTTCAGTAATTCTACAAGATTTACCGGCTGGGTATTTAGGTTTAATTTTTCACTTTCCAAAGTAGCAGTCTCCAAGAGTTTTTCTACCATTGTATTCAACTTAATAACTTGTTCGCTCGATATTCTTGCGTATCTGCGGTTTTTTTCTTCTGTATTTTCTGGGTTAAAGACCTGTATGCCTTCCATTGCGGCGTTGATTGTTGCGATCGGTGTCTTAAATTCGTGTGTTATATTATTGATAAGATCATTTTTTACTTCCGCTAATCTTTTCTGTTGGCTAATTATTTGTAATAGGTATAAAAGGCAACCTATTATAGCTGTAACAAAAAGAAACGAAAGCATAATGACAAAAAGATTATTC
>Ga0115567_10004340_pt1 | contig 13849 bp, 15 predicted proteins | sample COGITO_mtgs_1204_2_FD_88679 | JGI IMG/M metagenome (GOLD analysis project Ga0115567, IMG submission 88679) | Pelagic marine microbial communities from North Sea - COGITO_mtgs_120412 | ecosystem: Environmental > Aquatic > Marine > Epipelagic | place: Germany:Helgoland, sampling site Kabeltonne...
CCACCTAAAATTATAATTTTTTTCATTATATATTATTTAACTTTGTTTTTATTTTTAAAGTATTCGGAAAATAAAATTTGAATAATTCCAAGCGTGAATCCTATAATTGTAAAAATAATGATAAATAACTTTAAACTAATTTTATTTGATTTAATCATTGTGCCTTCTATATCGTAATTAACAATTTTCTGATTATCTAAGTTTTTTAAATTTTGAATAATAGTTTTTCTTTTTATTAAAAAATATTCATATCCTTCTCTCTTTTCAGTCAAGAGAGTGTCCATGATTTTAATTTCATTTGATAAATTTTCTTTTAACTTTAAAACTATATTTTTATTAGCATCTCTTAAAAAATTATTAAGTTCAGATAGTGAACTTTTTTTATCTTTATAAGAAACACTTGTTAAATAAAGTTCATGTTGCCCACCAAGAAAGTTCCAGGTAATATCAATATGATTTAGTTTATTTTCTATTTTAATACTTTTTATCTCATTAAGATAACTAAAAAATAATGTTAAAGGAGTTATTTGTCTCAATGAAATGGCATCATGATTATCTTTATCTATCTCATTGATTTTATTTTCAGATATATAGAAACTTTCAAATTCAATCAGAGACAATGGATGAACTATAGTTTTTATTACAAATTTTTCTTTTTGCAAAAAAAATCCAGCAAAACCAATAAAAGTAAATATAAAAACTGATATTAAGATTTTTATCTTAAATTTATAGATCAGGTAAAAAAATTCAAAGATATTAAGATTATTATTATTCATTAATTTTTATTGGTAATACTCAACTTATAAGTAAAATAATCCAAAAATCATTATTTATTTAAGATTATTTTTAAGAAATAAAGATTTATAGCTAAATAACAATATCTTATATAGGCGGTGTAAGTATTGACATAAATCGAAACTAGGGCAAGAAATATAATTAATCCTAAACTTAAAATAAATTTCTTATTTTTATAAAAATATAGTAATTGTAGAATAATTACTTCAAGTCCTATTATATAGAGATAAATACTTTTTGAAAAAAAAACAAACGTTCCACTTAATAAAAGGATCGGCCATAATATCGCTCTCAAGATTGAACCGTAAAGTCCATAATCTGTAAAGCTTGGTATAGCATCAAATTTCCTACCACCCATATCTGATTGACTTCTGTTTTCTAGAAACTCCATAAAATCTAACCCTTCGTGGTGTGAAAAAATATTTTTATAATACCAGATAGCGATTCCAAAGATCATTATTATTAAAATTGGATAGTATTTTTTAAAAAATTTTTTATTAAATTCTATTAATGATAAGTAATAAAAACCAAATGATAGTCTCATTGGCGTTCCAAGAAGTAAAGAAGTTAAAAAAGTAAATTTATTCGGATATAACACGTAAATTGATAAAATAAATAAAATTATAGTTTCTTTTAAAACATTTACACTTAGATGAATTTTATAAGGAAGAAAGCAAAAAAATATTACAATTAATAGTGTGAAATAATCAATTTTTTTCTCTTCATCAAATTTTTTAATTAAACGACCTAATATTAACATATTAGTTAAAGCATAAATGAAAATATTTAATTTTATAATATTTCTATAAGGTGTTGAAAAATTTACATGTTCTTTAAGATCATAGAATAAATGAACAATTGAATAATATAGAGTACCACTTTCAAAATTTGTGAAGTAATTTTTAAAATTTTCAAATATTGAATAATCTAAGCTTAAATAAAAATAGGTATTTTGATATTTAAGATAATGTGCAGAATCTGGATGATAAAGAGGACCAAAGCCTAAAATTTTTCGTTCGATAAATAGTGCTGTCACTGATATAAGAATTGAAATTATAAAAAAAATAAATAAAAATAAATATCTGTTATTTAATTTTTTAAATAGGTTCATTAAATCATCATTACATACTTTTCTTAAATTAAAATAATTTATTTGATTTTTTAATATTTTTACTCAAATTTTGTAAAAAAGAATATTTAATTTGTTTAAATCTAAAAATCTTGTAAACAAATATATAAATGAAGGTTTTTATAACAGGAATTGGGGGTTTTTTAGGATCTAACTTAGCTGAGTGGTGTTTAAAAAAAAATTATCAAGTTTCAGGCTGTGATAACTTAGTTGGTGGTGATAAAGAAAACTTTTCAGATTTAGATGTAGATTTTTTTAAAATAGATTGTGAAAATTTAGAAGACATGACTAAAGCAATGAAGGGTGTAGATGTATTGTGTCATGCCGCCTCTTATGCACATGAGGGCTTGTCCTCAGTTTCTCCAACACTAATATGTAGAAATAATATGATGGGTTCAGTATCCACTTTTACCGCAGCAATAAAAAATAATGTAAAAAGAATAGTTTTTTGTTCATCTATGGCCAGATACGGAGCCATACCAATTCCTTACAAGGAAGAAGATGTGCCTAATCCTGTAGATCCATATGGTGTTACCAAATTGGCTGCAGAAAATATTTTAAAAATTTTATCAAAAACTTATGGTTTTGAATATAATATCGCTGTGCCACATAATATTATTGGACCAAAACAAAAATATGATGACCCATTTAGAAACGTAGCATCTATTATGGTAAATCTGATGTTACAAAAAAGAAAACCGATAATATATGGAGATGGTAAACAAAAAAGATGCTTTTCAGATATTGATGATTGCATATCATGTTTAGATAAACTTATGTTTGACGATAATATAATAAATGAAATTGTAAATATTGGTCCAGATGAAGAATTTATAACAATAAACCAATTATTTGAAATTATTTCAAATAAACTAAAATTTAATGAAACAGCAATTTATAAAAAAGAAAGACCAAATGAAATTTATGAGGCCATGTGTTCGTCCGACAAAGCAAGGAAATTATTAAATTATAAAACAAATGTGTCATTAAGTGAATCAATGGATAAAATGATTAATCATATTAAAAGTCGAGGAACTAAAGAATTTGAATATAATTATCCTATAGAAATAAATTCTTCAATAACACCTGAAACTTGGACTAAAAAACTTTTTTAATTTTTAATTTATATTTTAAATGCTAAAAAATAAATTTTATGTTTAAAGATTTTAAAAACAATCTGTCTACTATTATATTGTGTGGTGGAAGTGGTAAAAGACTTTATCCTTTAACAAAAAAAACTCCCAAACCATTGATCAAAATAAGAAATAAAGAAATTCTTTCTTATATAATTGATCATTTAAATTATTATGAAATAAAGAATATTTTAGTTTCAACTGGTTTTAAACATAAAGCTTTTAAAAATTTTTTTACTAAAAAAACGAAATATAAAAAAAAAATTGATTTAATATTTACAGGTAAAAATACAGACATTTTAAAAAGAATTACAAAATGTGAAAAATATCTAAATAAATATGTCATGATATGCTATGGAGATACTTTAGTAGATATTGATATTGATAAGTTAATTAATTTTTTTTTAAAAAATAAAGAAAAAATAATTTTATCAACATATAACTACAGATCTCAATATGGTCTTTTAAAAATTCAATCAGATGGAAAAGTTAAATCATTTAAAGAAAAACCAGATCTTGGACTTTTTTTTAACATTGGCTTTTTTATTATGAAAAAAGAACATTTAAAAAATTTAGATAAATTTCAAACATTTCAAGGTTTTCTTGAAAATAAAAATATTATAAAAAATTTAAGATCATATATACATAAAGGCAAACATATAACTGTAAATACTTTAAATGAACTAATGGAAGCTAAAAAAAACATTAATCACTTAAAAAAATAATTTAAAATGAATAAAAATTTTTTCTATAAAAAAAAAATATTGATAACAGGTATAGATGGTTTTGTTGGCTCAAATTTAGCAAAAAGATTAGTTGTACTTGGTGCGAAAGTTAGTGGAATAATTCAAAAGAAAAATAAAAAATCACTACTCAATTACGAAAAAATAAATAAAAAATGCCATCTGTATAAAGGAGATATTTATAACAATAATTTTATTAAAAAAATTATTAAGAATAATAAATTTGAAATAATATTTCATCTTGCGGCACAAGTTGAGGTTGGTGTTGCAAATTATGATCCTTTTGATACCTGGGAGAGCAACATTAGAGGAACTTACACAATATTAAACAATTTGATAAAAAATAAAAATATAAAATCTATAATTGTTGCTTCGTCAGATAAATCTTATGGTGAATATCCAAAAAAACATTTACCATATAAAGAAAGCTATCTATCCAAGGCTATTTACCCTTATGATGTTTCAAAAGCTTGTGCAGATATGATCAGTAAGAGTTATTCATCTAAATTATTTAATTTGCCAATTATTACAACAAGGTTCGCAAATATTTATGGACCAGGCCAATTACATTTTAGTGCACTCATACCTGATATAATAAAATCTTTGATTACAGGCAAAAAATTTATCCCCAGAGGAAATGGAAACGATATAAGAGATTATGTTTTTATTGATGATATAATTGATGTTTATTTACTTCTGTCAAAAAAATTATACAAAAATCAAAATTTAAAAGGAGAAGTTTTTAATGCCGGAACTAATCAACAGCATAAAGTTAGAGAAATAATCAAAAAGTTTTATTCACTAAATAATCAGACTAAAGAATATCAAGAAATTTTACAAAAAATGAAAAATAAGAAGACAACAGGTGAAATAAATAATCAGTTTATGGATTATTCTAAATTAAATAAATTTTTTGGTTGGAAACCAAAGCATGATTTCAATACAACTATCAAAACAACATATGAATGGTATGAAGAATATTTTAAAAAAATATTTAAAGAAGTTAGTAAACTTTAAATCAATATTGTGATTAATTTCATTTATTTTAACAGAATAGTAATATCATTAATACCACTCACTTTAATTTTCAGCATATTTGTAGCCGACCTTTTCGTTGTGCTTTCATCAATAAGTTTGTTAGCTGTAATTATATTTAAAAAAAAAATTAATATTTTAAACACTAAAGAGTTCAAATTTTTTTTTTTATTTTATATACTTTGCATATTGGGCGCAATATTTTCAAATTATACAAATGAAATTTTAATGAAGTCAGTGGCTTTAATCAGATTTGGATTGCTATTAGTTGTAATTAATTTTTTGATAAAAAATGATAAAAAATTTTTAAAATATTTAACCAATATTTTAATTATATCATTTTCAATTTTATTTATTGGGATTTTATTGCAAATGATCAATATTGAACCATTAATTTTAAAAAAACCTTTTGCAAGATATACCAGTTTTTTTGGTGAAGAGTCGGTGCTTGGTGGTTATTTGATAAGATTTCTTCCGATAGTCATAGGGTTAATGATTGTTAATAAAATAAGTAAAAATTATATAATGGTAATCTTTATTATCTCTTCAATAATGATAATTTTATCAGGCGAAAGATCGGCTTTGTTATTATTGGTTTTATTTTTAATTATTTCATTATTATTTATAAACAAAATCGAAATTAAATTAAAAATTTTAACAATATTTATGTTTTTTTTGACCGTTATCAGTTTATCAATTTTTAATGATACTTTTAAAAATAGAATAGTATATCAAACTATGTATCAATTAAATTTAATTCATACTGATAAAAATTATTTAGAACTTTACCTAAAAAAAAATTTAAAAAACCACAATGTATCTAGCGAAGTTATTGCTATTGCAAAAGAGGAATATTTTATCCCTTTAAAATATTATCTAATGTTTTCAAGTTCGATTAAAATTTTTAGAGATAATATTACTTTAGGCTCAGGGTTTAAAACTTATAGATTTATTTGCAAGGACAAAGGATATTATGAAAATAAAAATTACCTAGCTTTCGACAAAAGACCAAATAAACCTTATCCAGGTTTTACCAATATTGATAATTGCTCAACACACCCACACAATTATTATTTTCAATTATTATCTGAAACAGGATTGTTTACATTTTTAATCGTTATTTCAATTTTTTTTTATAGTGTAATTGATTTCTTTAAAAGAAAAGAATTACATCTTAAATTTTTTAATATTGCTATTATTATTAACCTGTGGCCAATAATTCCGACAGGATCAATTTTTAATAATTTTATTTGTATCATTTTATTCATTTGTTTAGGGTTAAATTTTAAAAATGAAAAAATGTAAATTTTGTAATTCAAAAATTAATAAAATTAAAGTTGTCAATTTTAAATTTATAAAAAAAAATAATTTTTTTTATAATTGTCAATACTGTAAAATTGAAATTAATCCTAAAAAATATAATGAAAAAATATATGTATATGAAAAAAGAAATATAAATTTTTCTGGAAAAAAAAACATTATTTACTATCTTAAATCTTTTTTCTTATTTTTTTTTTACTTAAAAATAAAAAAATATTTTCAAAAAAATAAAAAATTAAATATTTTAGATTTTGGCTCTGGTTCAGGAGAGTTTACAAACATATTATTAAATTCAAAACATAATATATATGCTTCAGACTACCTTTTTAATAAACCATACTATTCTAAAAATATTAATTTTATAAACGCCAAATATATTTTTAATAAAAAATATCATAAAAAATTTGATATTATAATTTTAAGACATGTGCTTGAGCATATTTATAACTTGAAAGTTTTTTTTAAAAAATTAAAAAAAATATCAAAAAATAATTATGTAAAGATAATAATAGAAGTTCCAAATTATGAAAGTTTTTGGAAAAAAGTTTTAAAAAATAGATGGCCAGGATACTTTTATCCATATCATCATTATGTTTTTTCCAAAAAATTTTTAAAAAATCATTTATCTAAAAATAATTTAAAGATTATAAAAATTTCTAACGTTGAAACTCCGATAGTGGGAAGTTATTTTTATTCATTGGGATTAAATAGGAATTTATGTAAAATAGTTTCAATATTTCTTTATCCTATACAATTTTTTTTATCTAAAATGAATTTTAAGTCAGAAAGTATTTTGTTAGTTCTTAAATATGATTAATTTAGCTAGTTATATTTTTTTTTTTTTAGGTAATTTTTTAATAGTAATTCTAGCCCCAAATCTAATTATTAATGAATTTTTGACTAACTATTCTTTTATTTGTTTAATATTCGGTCCTTTAAATTTTATATTATTCTCAAAGTTTTTTGAAAAAAAAATAATCGTTTCAAAAATTATAATAGTTTTAAATATCTTATCTTTTTTTTATTATGATAACTTTTTTCTAATTATTTTAATTTATGTCATAAATATTTTTTTTTCAGATTTTTTATTTTCACAATTAAAATCTAAAAGAATAAATTTTATTTTTAAATTTATCACGTTTATCATTCCATTATTATTATTGTTTGACTTAATGGAATTTAAAATTATTCTATTATTAAGATTACATTTAAGCACCTTATTTTTGATTATGGTGTTGTTCCAAAATTTAGATTATGAAAATCTAGAAATTAAACATCCGTTATCATATCAGATATTGACTAATCTTAACTATTATTTGCCACTTTTAATCATAACCTTTTTACTTGATGGTTTTTTATTAAAATTAACATATATATTTTTTCAAGTTTGTTTTTCTTTGATACTAAAATTTGATGATCTAAAAATCAGGAAAATTATAGATGAGAATCAATTCTATTATTATCAAAAGTATTTTAATTTATTTACAATATTATCACCAATTTTTCTTGTATATTTTAATATTAGTTTTTTATTAATATTATTTTATTATTTTATTATTGTAATATTTTATCAAATAAAAAAAAAAACTTTATAAATGAAAAATTTAAAAGTTGGAATTATTGGAGCAAGAGGTCTACCTGCTCAGTATGGTGCATTTGATCAATTTTTAGATCAGTTTGTAAAATACTCAAATTTAAAAAATAAAAATATTTTTTTTTACATTTCTGCTGAATATGGATTAAAAAAAAAAGATATTAATAATGTAAGTCAGTTTTATTTTTATAGAGGAAAAAGTTTTTTTATCTTATTCAATAATTTTATTTCAATATTATATTTTTATTTAAAGGGTGTTAGAACTTTTCTTTTTTTTGGATATGGTCCTGTAATTTTTTTTCCTCTTCTAAAGCTACTAAATTGTAAAATTGTTTGTAATGTTGATGGAATAGAATGGAGGAGAAAATTGGGCCTTCTTAAAAAAAAATATTTCCAGTTTTGTGAAAAATTATTATCAAAAGTAAAAATAAATTTAATTTTTGATTCAATAGTTATTAAAAGATATTATAATATCATACATAAAGTAAATGGAAAATTATTATTTTATCCATCAGATTTTGAGTCTAAAACTATTTTAAAAAAAACTAAGTTTAACAGAAATCAGTTTAAAACAATTATAGTTATGCGTTTTTTACCTGAAAATAATATTGAAAAAATTGTTGAAGCATTCAAGATTTTAGATGATCTCAATATTAAGAATCATAAACTTTATATTGTTGGTAAAGAAAATGATTATTTTCTTAATACAATACAACCCATAATTAAAGATTATAAAAATATAATTTTTTTAGGTCCCATATATAACAGATCAAAACTATTTAAATTTTGGAGTTGTGCTGATTATTACATCCATGGCCATAGTGTTGGGGGAACTAATCCAACATTAATTGAGGCATTGAGTTTAAAATTACCTATTATTGCATTTGATTGCATGTTTAATAAAATGATCTTAAAAAATAATGGTTCATATTTTAGAACCTCCAATGATTTAGTTTCTTTAATAAAATCAGGCAATTTTATTCATAAAAAGAGAGATTATGATTTCAGATTTTTTAAAAGAGATTATATTAATGAAGAATACATTAAACTCTTAAAAAATTAATAAATTTTAGGATATTTCGGTATTTACAATATACTTTAATTATGTATAACACTCTGGCCGGTAATTATTGCGTAGGTGTTATACCCGATCCCATTTCGAACTCGGAAGTCAAGCCCTTCAGCGCCAATGGTACTTTGTCTTAAGACACGGAAGAGTAGGACGTTGCCGGCATTAAAAAAATATTATGAAAATAAAAAGTTCACTTAAATCAATTAAAAAAAGAGACTTAAACTCCAAACTAGTGAGAAGAAGGGGTAGAGTTTACGTTATTAATAAAACTAATCCAAAATTTAAAGCAAGACAGAAGTAATTTTTATGGACAATGAAGACCATAAAAATACTTGGAATAATTTTACAAAATTTGTGTTGTGGGGAACGGTCGCAGTTATTGGTGTTTTAGTTTTAATGGCAATATTCTTGTTATAAGATAAATGTATGAAAATTGCCTCTATTTTTGAAAATCAAAATATTGAAAAAAGAATATCAATTACTCCCGAGATTGCAAAAAAATATATATCACTTGGTTTTGAAGTTTCTCTTACCGAAAACTATGGAAGTCATCTAGGAATTAAAGATGAAGAATATAAAGAATTAGGAGTATCAATTTTAAAAGATGAAAAAGAAATTATAACCAATGCAGATATTATTGCTCAACTAGGTTTATTAGAAGACGATAAAAGTACTTTATTAAGACAAAATCAAACACTTATTGGAATATTAAATCCATATCACAATAAAGATAAAATAAGTAATTTAGTTAAAAAAAATATAAATATTTTTTCACTTGAGCTACTTCCAAGAATAACAAGAGCTCAGTCGATGGATATTTTATCTTCCCAGGCAAATCTTGCGGGCTACAAGGCAGTATTAGAGTCTTTTGCTAATTTTGAAAAAGCAATTCCAATGATGATGACTGCAGCAGGAACAATTCCAGCAGCGAAAGTATTAGTGGTTGGTGCTGGGGTTGCAGGATTACAAGCGATTGCGACTGCAAAAAGAATGGGTGCAATAGTATTCGCTACAGATGTGAGAATGGCTTCAAAAGAACAGGTAGAAAGTTTAGGGGGAAAATTTTTAACAGTTGAAGGAGCAGAAAATTTAGAGACTGAAGGGGGCTATGCAAAGGAAACGTCAGAAGATTTTAAAAACAAACAAGAAGAATTGTTATCTGAAACATTAAAGAAAATAGATATTGTAATTTGTACAGCTTTAATTCCAGGAAAAAAAGCACCTATAATCATTAAAGAGGATATGATTAATAATATGAATTCTAGTTCAATTATTTATGATTTAGCAGCTATTCAGGGTGGGAATACAGCTTATACCAAAGTTGATGAAGTAGTAGATATAAATGGTGTTAAAATAATGGGGGAAAGCAACATTTTAAACAAACTTCCAACCTCTGCATCGAATTTATATGCAAAAAATGTATTTAATTTTGTCTCAAATTTATATGATAAAGATAATAAAAAAATTAATATTAATCTTGAAGATGAAATAATTGATAAAACTTTAATAAAATAAAATCATGGAAATAGATCCTTTTATATTCAGGTTAAGTATTTTTATTCTTTCAATTTTTATCGGATACTATGTTGTTTGGAGCGTAACCCCATCACTTCACACACCTCTAATGTCAGTAACTAATGCAATTTCATCAGTTATAATTGTTGGTGCAATTATTGCTGGTTTAGCAGGAAACTCCGATAGTATATTTGACACGTCAAGTATATTTGGTTTTTTAGCAATAAGTTTAGCTGCAATAAATATTTTTGGTGGTTTTCTAGTAACACAAAGAATGCTTGCTATGTATAAAAAAAAGAAAAAGGATAAATAATGTTATCGGCAAATTTATCAGCAATATTTTATCTAATTTCAGGGGTACTATTTATTCTTGCTTTAAGAGGACTTTCTTCCCCAGAAACATCTAGACAAGGAAATTTCTTTGGAATCTTAGGTATGATAATTGCAATCACTGTAACTTTTTTATCTATTGGTAATTTTTCAACTGGATTTATTGCTGTTTTAATGTTTCTTTTAATAGGTGGATTAATTGGTTCGTTTATTGCGTATAAAATCCCAATGACAGCAATGCCAGAATTAGTTGCTGGTTTTCATAGTTTGGTTGGTCTTGCGGCTGTATTTGTTGCAATAGCTGCTTTCCTAAATCCAGAAGCATTTAATTTAGGATCACCCAATAATATCAAACTTGGTAGCTTAATAGAGATGTCAATTGGTGCAGCGGTTGGTGCAATAACTTTTTCAGGTTCAATTATTGCTTTTTTAAAACTCCAAGGAATAATGTCAGGTTCTCCTATTACTTTTAAAGGTCAACATCTTTTAAATGCCTTAATTTTAATTTCAATAATTGTATTAACTTATTTGCTTTGTTCTACACAATCTTCCAATTTATTTTGGATATTACTAGCAGTATCTTTTTTAATTGGTTTTTTACTGATTATTCCAATTGGAGGTGCAGATATGCCAGTTGTAATTTCAATGTTAAATTCATACTCAGGTTGGGCAGCAGCTGGAATTGGCTTTACTCTGGAAAATACTGCACTTATAATTACAGGAGCATTAGTTGGTTCATCTGGTGCAATTTTGTCTTACATAATGTGTAAAGGAATGAATAGATCATTCTTTAATGTGATCTTAGGAGGGTTTGGTGCAACTGAGCAATCTGCTTCAATACAAAATAAAGAGCAAAGACCTGTAAAGAGTGGAAATGCAGATGACGCTGCTTTTCTTATGAAGAATGCTTCATCAGTAATTATTGTACCAGGTTATGGTATGGCTGTCGCTCAAGCACAACATGCCTTAAAAGAGATGGTTGATAATTTAAAAAAAAATGACATTAAAGTTTCTTATGCAATCCATCCTGTTGCAGGACGAATGCCAGGACACATGAATGTCTTGCTTGCAGAAGCAAATGTTCCATACGATGAAGTATTTGAGCTAGAAGATATAAATAATGATTTTGCCAATGCGGATGTAGCTTTTGTTATTGGTGCTAATGACGTAACAAATCCAGTTGCAAAAACAGATCCACAGAGCCCTATTTATGGAATGCCAGTATTAGATGTTGAAAAATGCAAATCAGTTTTGTTTATAAAAAGAAGTCTTTCTCCTGGATATGCAGGAATTGATAACGATCTATTTTATAAGGAAAACACATTAATGTTGTTTGCTGATGCAAAAAAAATGACGGAAGATATAACAAAAAACTTGTAGGATAAAATTGAGTTTAAAAATATTTTGTGACATTGCTGATATTAATTTAATAAAAAAATTTAATAAAAAAAAAATTGTTAAAGGTTTTACAACTAATCCAAGCTTAATGCGTAAAGCTGGTGCCAAAGATTATAAAGTTTATTCACAAAAAATTTTAAATATCTGCGATAAAAAACCTGTCTCTTTAGAAGTTTTTGCAGATGATTATAGTGGAATGAAAAAACAAGCTTTGGAAATCAATTCATGGGGAAAAAATGTCTATGTAAAGGTTCCTGTAGTAAATTCAAAGGGTAATTTTACAAGTAAAATAATTAAAGAATTAAATACTAGAGAAATTAAATTAAATATAACTGCCGTTTATTCTGCAAAACAAACTGAAAAAATTTTAAAATTGATAAACAAAAAAACTGAGGTAATAATTTCAATCTTTGCAGGAAGAGCTGGAGACACAGGTAAAGATCCAATACCTGAGTTTAAAAAAAGTATTTTATTAGCAAAAAAATTTAAAAATGTGAAAATTCTATGGGCCAGTGTTAGAGAGCCATATAATTTTTTACAAGCAAAACAACATGGATGTCATATTATTACAATACCTCCATCAATAATAGAAAAAATAGAAAATTTTGGAAAATCTTTTCAACAATTAACAGTAGAAACAGTTAATGCATTTTTAACTGATAGCAAAAAATCTAAATTTAAAATTTAAGTTATTTGAAAATGATTATAAAAAAAAATTTATTTTACAGAGTATTAAGATTTTTTAGCACATTAAAAAAAGATGGTTTCAGTTGGACCATATCTAGAATTTTATTACGTGCTTTAAAACAACCGAATGAAATACAGAGAGCAAAAAATAAAGTACTAAATAAGTTAATATTAGAACATGGTTATCAAGTTGCTTATGGAACTTTTAAAGGAATGAAGTTGAGTAAAAATATCTATTGGGCTAAAGACGATTTGATAACATATATTCTAGGTGTTTATGAAGAACATATTTTAAAAAAACTAATTGAATTTAGCAAGAAAGGAAATTATCCATTTATAGATATTGGAGCCGCAGATGGTTATTTTGCAATTGGAATGGCTTTTAGCGAAACATTTAAAAAAATTTATGCTTTTGAAATTGAAGAAGAGGGAAGAAATAGTTTAAATAAAAATATAGAAAATAATTTTTGTAAAGATAAAGTTGTAATTGATATTGAGGCTAATTTTGAAACTTTACAAGAAATTATTAATAAGAATAAGAGTGCAGTTATCTTGATTGACATAGAAGGCTCAGAATTTGATTTATTAGATGACAAGCTTCTTGAGCTGTTAAGCAATTGTTATATTGTATGTGAATTACACCCAGCACTGAGTGTAAACGGTCTTGAAAAGCAAAACATGTTAATTAATAATGCGAAAGCATTTTTTGATGTTTCTATTATTCAAAGAGAATCATATTGTCCAAATAAATTTTCTGAATTAAATGAATTCACTGATGAGGAGCGCTTAATAGCTTTTGGAGAAGGACGTGAAAATAATATGAACTGGTTAATTTTGGAACCTAAATAATAATGATTAATCTCTTATATTTTAAAAAAATATTTTAAGGGTCAAAATTATATTAGACTATGGCTATGTAAATAATTTGGTAAAGTTACCAACCAAAGTATATAGAAATCATAAAATGTTTTTAGGATTGGTTGCGGGGGACGGATTTGAACCGCCGACCTTCAGGTTATGAGCCTGACGAGCTACCAGACTGCTCCACCCCGCGGTATACTTAAATTCTATTTTTAAGTTTATTTAACTTTTTAACTC
>Ga0115567_10004344_pt1 | contig 13832 bp, 15 predicted proteins | sample COGITO_mtgs_1204_2_FD_88679 | JGI IMG/M metagenome (GOLD analysis project Ga0115567, IMG submission 88679) | Pelagic marine microbial communities from North Sea - COGITO_mtgs_120412 | ecosystem: Environmental > Aquatic > Marine > Epipelagic | place: Germany:Helgoland, sampling site Kabeltonne...
TCTCTCTGGGCTTGCACTCACGATCGCCGATGCGGATCAGGGAGCAATTTCAAGGCGAATCCCAACAGCGACGCAATCACGTAGGAACACCACGGCAGCCCAGCGGCGCCCTGTTCCTGCCGACAAGATGGGTGGACAAGACGGGGAGGAGCAAAGAGAGAAAGAGCGAGCTCTGCCACAGGATGCCGAAACGATCGCACCTGAGCAGGGGGGGACCTCAGTTCTTGCTGCTGAGAGCGCCGTGCCTATCAAGCAAAAGCAGCGGAGGCGACGAAAATTAGGCAGAGTCAAGGAGGTGACAGAGACTGTCGCTCGCGGTACTTCCCATCTCCGGTAGATGGTGTACAGCTGTTGTTCGCAGCTTCACCCGCTGCGCTGGCGCCTCTTTGTTCGCCGGGGAAATTGAGGTGCTGGGGTGGTCGGCAGTGACGTTGAGCGACTGTCTCGTATGCTCGGGTTGTACCACCTCCGCTGAGGAAGTACGCGACCTCCCCACTTTCCGCGATACGATTGAGCACAGTGTGCCAGCAGCGTGTTCGCTGCTCCTGCGTCCGTCGCGAAGGGCTACACGTGTGGGTTAGCTTCTGCCTTGCTGCCTGGATAGGTGCTTGTGGCCACACACTCGGCGGAGCTGCTTTATAACGCGACCCGTGACCCGCACAAGGTCGTCTCTGGCGCCTCAGCTCCCGCTGCCGCGGAATGGTGCCCTGGCAGAGAGCTTCACAGTGGGGAAGGTGCCTTACGGCGGGGCCCTGGGCAGATGGTGGTCGTCTCAATCTCTCCGCAAGCTGTCGCGTCCATTGCACACGCCAACGAAATATCCGCTACAGAGGTCGCTGCCCATATCCGCTCCTACCCGAGCCGCAGCCTGTCCATCCTCCGGCTCGCGCGCATGGCCGGTCAATGCAACGAGCTGCGCTCTCGCCGCAGGCGGAGGGCCTGCTGGCTGGCTTCCTGCGCGGCATTGGCGCTGCCAGGGTGCTATCCACGGACTACGCGGCGCGGCGCGCTGTTCGCGAGGCTGGTTAGAGCCCCTCTCCCCTTCCTGGGTGTCCGGCCAGAGGCGCCTGTAGCGCTGGCGGTGCGGCTCATTCCCGCCCCTCTTGCGCAGGAGATGAGTTCTGCGAGCTCTGGAGCGCTGGAGAGACCCGTGGGGCAGGGCTCGGGTCCGCCGGTCCCGGGCGGCGGCCGGTGCTGGCAAGCGAGTGTCCGGGCTTTGTGATTTACGTCGAAAAGACTCACGGTCTGCGCCCGAGCGACCCGGTGACAGTCATCCGTAGGGAAGATCATTCCGCAAACGTCCCGGTCGCTGATCACGGGCGCGGCCAGGCAAGGATATTCTCCCGCTGCTCTCGCGCGTCAAGTCGCCGCAGGCACTCCTCGGCAGCATCGTGAAGCGAGCGCTTGCACCGGTCCTCCTGGCTGGCGAGGACGGCGACATCTCTGAGGCTAAGCGCGCCGTGTGGCACTGCGCTGTGGTGCCCTGCCTGGACAAGAAGCTGGAGGGCTCTCGCTCAGAGCTTCGCGTGGGCGGATCGTCCTCCCCTGAAAGCGACTGCGTGGTGACTGCCGGGGAACTCCACGAACTCGTACGCCGGTTGCTACCAGGAGGCTCTCTGACTGCCGCGCGCACCGCGCCGCTGGATTCTCTCGGCGATCTTCTGTCCACCGCACTCGTCGCAGATGCGGTCGCGCAGCCCCACGCAGAGTGCGGGCTGCATCAGGCGCCCGCACGCGCCACGCAGACTCGACCGCTGTTCGCCCGCGAGGCGGATTTCGCCGCCCGGGGGGCCCTGCCCAGGAGGGCGGTCCGTGGCGCGGCGCCGCCCGCGGCTGCCGGAGCGGGGGTGTCCTATTCGCACGGGTACGTCGAGGGGGTCGCGCGGCGCGCGGCGGCGAGGCTGTTCAACCTTACGCTGCCGCAGCAGCTCACGTACGCGTCGCCGGGTGCTGGCGCGCGCTTCTCAACGAGCGAAGTGCGGGAGCTGACTGTTGCCGGCCCGGGGCCTGGGGTGGAGCCCCGTCCGGACGGCCAGGGCGCGCGGCCACGCACTTCCTGCCCCGCGCTTGGTGGTGAGCGAGCGCCGGTCGCAGGGAGGGGAGCTGCGCTTCGCTGCGCTCTACGGGTTCCGGCACATACAAAACCTTGTCATGCAGGTGAGCGCGCGCCCAGTGTGGCCTCACAAGCAGGCTGACACAGTGACGTTCGAGCGCGCCTCCCCTGCAGATCAAGCGCGGCACTTGCCCTTACGATTACGTGGAGGTCATGGCGTGCCCCCGCGGGTGCACCAACGGAGGCGGGCAGGTTCGAGCTGGGGCAGCGGCACCCGAAGCTGTTGAGGCGTGCTTCGACGCGTGGCTCGAGGGGCGCGCTGGGACGGAAGTTGCTGATGCTCAAACGGACATGCTGCTCGAGCGTGTGCCGGCTCTCTTGAGCGTGCCACAGGACGGGGAGCCGGGCGGCTGGACGCGCACGCGCTTCCGAGAGCGCGAGATGTCCTTTCTAGCACAGCTGCAGGAGTGGTAGCACGCAAGCACGCCCACAAGGGGCTTCGGGCTTGCGCTGTATATAAATGTGCACTCTGTGTACATCGCACGGCGCAGCATGTTCCAGCCTGAAGCGCTGCGCTCAGTCTAAAAAGGTCGCGGAGGCCAGTGCAACCAAGGGTCAGTCTCGAAGCTCCTTTACCTTTTTCAGGACCAGACTGCGTGGCCCGAGCGGAAGCGGCGCCTCAATCTCAATCAAGCCCTCGTCCTCGAGTGCGAAGAGCGTTGCTGTGTCCTGGACGCCAAACTCTGGAAAGGCGAAGCGATCGGCGATCTGGGAGGCCTACTACTCGTGCAGCCCGCCGTCTTGAAGGAGAAACGTCGGGAGCGTGCACGACTTGGCCTGCTTCCGCGACCTCCTGTCCTGGATCTCGGACTTCCAATTCCAACACCACGTACTTGTCAAACCCCAAACCCCCTTTCCAGCCATTTCTGCCGGACCCTGAGAACTGGCTGGAGCCTCGGTTGTGGATGACCATCGGGAGAAGCCCGTCGCTGATACTGGTATGACGCCGATCATGCCTTTCACCGGATTTCCCTCTCGTCTTGGTTGTGAGGCCGCTTTCCGCAACCTTTCCCGGGATCACGGGCTGGTCAACCTGCACGCATGCTGCCTGCATGTGTAGATCGAGCTGATCCGCTGCACATGGCAGGCATCTTTCGTGGTCCTCTTGATTACAATGGCTGAGGTTGTAACGGCAACTCTGGATTCGCTCTCACTCTCTGGGGCAGATGTGTCGCTTGTAGTGGACAGCAAATGCATCCTCGGGTCGGGAACCTCCCCTGGAACGCTGATGCTTTGTCGATATTGGAGCAGCAGTTCTGGGCGACAGGAAAATTGCGTACATGTTTGAACAGCTGCCTGCTGCATCATGGCTTGCTGCTACTGTTGCTGCCGGATCTCTCTTGACCGCGGGGTTATTGCCACAGGGAGAGTCCATCATGGGACCGGGCGATGAAGCAGCTACATTTTGTCGACATCGACGGCTGCAAGATCCTCTCGTTTGACCCAGCGACCGGCGTGTGCAACGAAGCACCAATTGGCGAGAAGGTTGGCTGCGTAGTTCCCTACCAGCAGGGCCGCGTCCTCGCAGCGGGGGTCGAGAAGGTGTACGAGGTCGATCTGACCGCCGAGGACCCCGCGGAGCGCAAGCGCCCGACGCACATGGCGATTCTCCCCGACGCGGACTGCGAAAGCCTTGTGGTCGGGCCAGGCGAGACCGCGCTGCACGCGCCAAAAGGCTTCCGCTTCAACGATGGCAAGTGCGACCCGCGGGGGCGCCTGTGGGTTGGCTCTATGAACAGCGACTGGCGAAATCCGGAGGCGCGCAAAGGCAAGCTCTACTGCATGGCACCACCCAAGGAGCGCCCCCCCCCTGGCACCTGCACCTACACCATGCGCAGTAAGCGTTCAAGGCCCTGTTTTGCTGAGCTGCGGCGCGCTGCGGAGCAGGAGTGGGAAGCAGAGGAGGACCTGGACGGGGTGCTGCATCAGTACGGCCCCAACGCGATTCTGCGGGAGAAGATCGCGCCCACTACGCTCTCCAACGGTGACTGATCAACTGTGCATCCAGCTTGCCAATGTGTGCGAGGCGGTCGCAATGGCGGCGCACGACGTGCGTGCGTGGAGTCCTGACCAGGCCGCGTGCGGGGCCTGCGCAGGGATGGCTTGGGCGCGGCGCCCGGGCGGGCAGCACGCGGCGGAGGGCCCGTACGACACCTTCTACTTTATCGATACGGTGCGCCCCGCGCTGGACTCCCGTACTGGTTGGATACGCCGCGTCCCTCACCCGTACTGGTTGGACACGCTGCGCCCCGCGCTGGGCTCCAGGGCATCCTCCCTGTGTGCTCTGTGGCCGTGGCCCCCTTGTGCCCCGCCTCTTACTTCCTCACCGTTCTCCGCGACAGGCGCTGCAGACGGTTGACGCCTTTGCGTACAACGAGGTGCGTCGCGCAGCGCCGTGCGGTGCACAGGGGGTGGTTGCTGAGGGCGGCACATGGTCGCAGGACGAAGGATCGATCGACCTCGACTCGCGGCGGACGGTGGTTCGGGTGCCGGAGCTGGCGGACGGGGTGTGTTCTGGACGATGCGCAGCGGTGCGCTCACGTTTCACCAGCATCGTGCTCACAGCGGGGGCCCGCTGTTGCAGGGTGGCGTGCCCGATGGCATGACGATCGACGCTGACGGTAACCTGTGGGTGGTCCTCGGAGAGAGCGGCTGCGTGGCGCAGTACGACGCGGGCACGGGCGCGGCGATGCGGCGCGTGCAGCTCCCTGTAAAGCGCCCGACAGCCTGCACGTTCGGTGGCGACGACTTGGCGGTGCGTCCTGGCACCGCAACCAAGCACTCCCGTCCGAGACCCGCGGCCACCCCTCACGCGGCGCACCGCAGGATCTCTACGTGACGACGCGCGAGGAGAACGGCCAAGACGCCTCGCCGCACCACGGAGGCCTTTTCAGGTGGCGCCTCGCTCGTGCTGCCCCCCGGGCCACGCACACCGTCCCAAGCACGCACGCCGGGTTGCGCGTTTCCGAGCAGCGCCTGCCCCAGCGACTGCTGCAGCGGCGCTCACGCGTGCGGCGCTTGACCCGCTTGCGGGGTGCAGGGTGCGGATCGAAGGCGTGAGGGGCCTGGCGCCCGCGTGGCACTTCGGGTGCGACCCTAGATCGCGCCGTGCGCCGCGCGTCGGACCATGGCTATCTGGACCGTGCCCGCGCTGCGGCGACGTGTGTGTGTGTGCTGATAGCCAACGATTGACTCACTGCTGCAGGTTTCCGCCCGATCCTGCCCCTATGAAGCTACGCAAGGAGAAGAATAAGTAGGGTCGACAAAGCATATATGAAGGCTGGCATGAAGCCCCACACGACGCTCCTTCCCCCCCACGAAGCCGTCCAAACAGAACAGCAGGCACGGCGCACCGCGGATGCATCTGACTGCGAGACGCCTACTTGCGCCCGCACGGCTTGCACACCTGCGGTGAGCTTGGGTGGTGAGGGCAGCGCGGCAGGCCGGGGGGGTGCCTGGCCGAGGTGCTACCACGCCCTTGCCCCCGTCTTGTTCGTAGAAGGAGCCTTTCACGGGTTTGTGGCACGTCGCGCAGCAGAAGCAGGACGGATGGTAGGAGCCACCGCGGTACTCGGGCCAAGTGGCGTCCCGGATGGGGCGCGCACACTTTGCACACCTGTTTGCCCGCCGGTGTGCTGTCAGGCCTCTTGGTCCGGGCCGTATCTCTCGCAGCTGGGCGGGATGGGATTTGTGCCCGTACTTTTTGAGCGCAACGTCCTCGTAGCATGGCGTGCAGAGGAGCTGGCCATCGTGGCGGAACATCTTTGCGCCAAGCTGCACCTTGCAGGCGCCACATACGAGGCACGCCGGATGGTACGTCGCTTCGCTGACGGTCATGACGCTTCCCTCCACAGGCTTCGTGCACGCTGTGCACCTCGGGAGGAACTTGTCCGTGTAGCAAGGGGCGCACCACAGCGTCGCGTCCTTGTGCTTGAAGGAGCCGCGCAGCACGGCCGCGCAGCCCTTGCACGCGAAGCAGTCCTCGTGCCAGACCTTGCCGGGGAACGCAGAGGTCGTGACGCCGCCCTCCGCAGGGCGCGCGCACGCTGCGCAGCGTGGCGCCTTGTGCTCATCGTAGCAGCGCTTGCACCACAGCTCGTCGCCGTGGTGCCGGAACGAGCCGAGCAGCTGCGAATTGCACTGCCGGCACGCGAAGCACTCCTCATGCCACGTGCGTCCGGGGAACACCTCGGTCACGACCCCGCCCTCCGCGGGGCGCGCGCACGCAAAGCACCGCGCCACGCGGTGCTCGAGGTGGCAACCCTTGCACCACGGCACGTCGTCGACAACCTGGGCGCGCGCGGGGCCCGCCCGCTCAGCCCGCACGCGCAGCCAGTGCGCCAGGCGTGTGTGCGGCGGGGCGCGCGCGGGCGGGCCGCACCCGGAATGCCGAGGGAAGCCGCTCGTCGCACTTGGCGCAGCAGAAGCACGCGCGGTGGTACACGCGCCCGAGCGCCTCCACGCTCTCGCCCTCTGCGGGCCGGCCGCACTTGCTGCACGTGTCGCAGGCTGGCCGGGCCGCGGCACGAGAACCCGCTTCAGCCGCTTCGGCCGCGGCCGCGCAGCGCTCGCACACGGGACATCCTCCTGCCATCGTGAAGCGGTCGCGGATCGCCTCCTCGCACCCGCTGCACTTGAAGCACTCCTCATGGTACGTCTGCGCGCGCGGCCCACCGCCGCACGGGTTTATGAAAAGTCAACATATCAACTTTACATTCACTCCCGCAAGAAAGCCCTCGCGCGGCGCAGCGGCGCCAGCTGCGGCGAGCGCACCTTACCGCCCGCCTCGATGCCGGACATGGCTCGCACGACGCGCCCGCACGCAGCGCACCCGACGTCCTTCTCGTCGCCCGCCACGCCGCCCGTCGCAGGCTTCGCGCCGGCGGCAGAAGCAGCGGCGGTGCCGGCAGGATTTGGCGGCGCGGGAGCTGGCGCGGGCGCGCGGGGGAGGTCTGGCATCAGTGTCTCGGCCAGCCCGCGAAGGTCAAGGGCTCCAAGGGCATCGTCGAGCGCGCGCTGGGCCGGTCTCCCAACGCGCGGCGCGCTGGCACCGCCGCGCGCCTCGAGCGCCGCGGTGAGCCGCCGCTTCGCATTTAGTGCAGCGTCGCTCGTGCGCCCTGCACGTGACGCGTGGGCGCTCATGCCGGGCTCAGGCCGGGCCGCCGAGCGCGCCTTGGAAAGCTGTCGGAGGAGCATGCGCGGACCTTTGAGGAGTGTGAGAGTCTTGCAGAGGAATGGTAGAAGCGCATCGAAATCCTCTGCACTGTCTCCCTCGAGAGTTTGCTCTAGTTTCGTCGCAAACTCGGTAAGGACTGAGCCGATGAACGCATCAACCTGATAGCGCTCTCTGCGCTCAGGCTCCCTGGCTGTGCTTTCCTGCACATGCTCACGTTGCGAGGAGAGAAAACGAGCTAGACCCTCGGGTAAGCACCTGCCGTGCAATAGCTCTGTTCGGCGGTAGCGTCGATGCATTCGGGAGAGGCTCGCGGCTGAGTGGGTCTGCCTTCAGTTGAAGCACAGTCGCGCGGTCGTACGTTTCACCAGAGGGTGCCACGACGGGGTCCTTGAAGAGTGCCATCGAAATAGGGCAGCAAAGATCCGTCGGCGCGCCTTCGGTTACGAGATCCTACAGCGAAGTTGACCCCGGGCGCAGGCAATTAGTACTTGTGGTGCAAGGTCTAGAGATGTTTGTAGCCCAGGAATCGCACTTACCTCGAGGCTCTCGGCCTGCTTTCGCAAATCGTCCAACACCCACTTTCCCGCCATTGAAGCGCGTATACTAGCCGGCAACGTGCAGGACGCGGCAACTTGCAGGGCACGCCGTCAGGCTTGCTAGCCGCACCGGCCTACCCGGTTTCCACCTGAGAAATTCAACGAGGCCCTAAAACTAAAAATCGAACTTCCAAAACTTCAAGCCATCAGGTTACGGGCTCACTCTGAGACTTCTTGGGCTTTTTTCCTTTTGGGGGGCAGCAGGTTTCTTGTTCCCCGGGAAAGACGCTTAGGCCCCCGGGATGGTGCCCAGGGAGGCTGCGGCGCTACTGGGGTGGGAGCGCGTTTCGGACGGGTCCACGCACTCACCCCAGCGCCATCCGTGCGAAGAGTCTGGCGCCCGGCGGTGTCCTGGGCGGTTCCGAGGTGAAGCGAGCTTTGGCCGCCCTCCGAGATTTGTTACAAGCCTTGCCAGTCGGGGCGGGCAGCACCCAGCGGCTGCGCGAGCTGTGGAGGCAGATCGATGGAGCGAAAGCGAAGAAGAGGAGGGCCCCAAGACGGAGAGGCGTTGTGTTGGCCTGGAATGGGGCCCCTCGGGCATTGCGGCCTCCGGACGTCAGGCCCGAGCGTGTCAGCCTCCCCCTTGTGGTCAGGATGAGCTGGAAGCGCTGCAATGTCAGAGCCAGCGCACCTCAAGGTCGATGCACAGACGTTGGGGGCATGTTTTGACGCTCTCGATCTTGGCGGCGGCATCCGTATTCTGTGCAGACGCTGCCCCGCCATGCCGCGCGACTCCGCTTGGGGCGTCGACACGTGAGGACATGCAGCGCAGGCGGGCTATTCTCCTACCCGCGTTCGCACCGCCCACTCTTCTACCTAACTCCTGGAATGTTCGTTCCACGACATGCAGCAGCTCAATGGAAGGCGGTGTCCGCGCTCGGCCGGGCGTCGATGGTGCGGGTAGGCCTCCTCTCATGCTCGGAATGCAGCTCAAACCGGAGGGAAGCAACGCTGGGAAGGAAAATCTGGACGAGCAGTCCAAGAAGCTGCTCGGACGAATCGGAATGATGTATGATTCAATGGTGAGCACAAACCTGCGAAATTGAACTTTGATCGAGGAGACCGCCGAAAGCACACGTTCTGGCTCGACTGTTCCCTTGCGTTCTGAACCAGCCCTGACGGCGTTTCCATCTGCACCCGCAGCAGGCATACGACGACCAGGCAGAATACTCTGTGGAGGGGCGAGACTTCGGTGTGCCCAAGTCGGAGCTCTGGGAGGACTGGAGCGAAGAGCGCGCCAAGTCGGCGATGCTGCTCTGGATTCAAAAGATGGTGATTGGCATGAACCTCTGCCCCTTCGCCTTCGATGCTATGGCGGTATCCTCCAATTCCAAAAATGTCGCGCGTGCGAATGCATATGAAATTTTGCACCTCCTGCGATGTGCTTTGCACGGGCAGGTGGGAATGACGCGGGGTTTCGCGGGCAGGGTCTGCGTGTGTCAGTTTCGGCCGCAACAAATCGTGAGGGGGCACTCGACGACTTCGACCGTGAGCTCAAATGGCTCGTTGGCAAAGACTCCGTAGCTCCAGTCTGTACGTTGATTGTCTACCCTCCGGCACTCTTCCAGCAGGCGCCTGGCGCAGAGACCGCGCCGCTGTGCCTGACGGACGGGAAGCCAACGGGCGACCCAGAGAAGAATTGCATGGGCTTTGAAGGCTTCATGTCTCTGGCGGGGGACGAGACGGACATGGCACAATCAATGAATCGCTGGCACGGGCAGGACATTCGCTCTGAGACGCTCATCATGACGTTCCACCCGAACTCGACCTTCTCGGACATCGAGAATGATCCAGCAGACTTCGCGCTGCGCTCGCCATTCCCCGGCGTTCTCATCTTGCGCGGCACGGACGTGCGTGCTGCAGAGGACGTTTGCTTTGAACAAGGCCGGCAGACCGAAGATATTGCGATCGCCAACGAAATGCGCCTCCGACAGATCGGCTACAACGAGCTCGCCCAGCAGCTCGCAGCCGTCATCAACACGGCGCGCGCAGGTTTCGCGCCGACCGAGGTTGAGCAGGCGAAGGCTGCTGTTGCGGAGAAGGTGGCTGCACAAAAAATGGCTGCAGAAGCCGCAGCGGCTGCAGAGGCCGTAGCACAGGTGGAATACGATGGAATTGACGGTATTGAGGTCGAGGCGACCAAGGCGTGGTTGCCCGACGAATCGAGTGATCCTGCCGCCGCGTTGCCCCGCGGAACTGGCCCGACTGTGTCAGGTGCATCCGAACCCAAATCCGCTTCTTCTAAACCCACTTTTCCCGCGTAGTCAGCGCAAAACAGGTTTGTATGTGGCACTGACCACTGTTGTGCTATTTTGTAGCTATGAAATCTGGGACCAAGTCGCTGGAGCTGCGTAAGCGACAGTTGGAGGAACAGCGACAGTTGGAGGAACAGCGAAAGTTGGAGGAACAACGAGAGTTAGAGGAAAGCAAGATGATCCAGGCGGAGGCTCAGGCTATTGCTGCAGCCGAGGTGGCACAAATAGCAGCCGAGGAGGCTGCATTGGCTATAACAGCGGCAGCTGAGGCGGCGGCGGCGGCGGCGGCGGCGGCGGAGGCTGCAGGGCTCGAGGTTGACTTGTCTGAGATGTCTGAGGAGGTCGCGGCGGAGAGCCCGCGTCCACAGGGGCGCGTGGGCTCTGTGACACAGGAGCCGTTCGATCCGTTTGGCTACGGACTTGACCTTGGCGACCACGAGAATGCACAATTTGAGGGAACCGAAGAGGCATCATCATCACAGGAGACGTTGTCGGGAGATGAGAAGAACGCAGAAGACTTCGATCCGTTCGGGTACTGCCCCTCTCCTTCGAGATAGTCACACAAGATGACAGGAAACTGAGCTCTACAGCTGCTGCCGACCAACGCTCGGCTCTACGCTGAAAATCTTCCTTGGCAGCTACGGTGCGCCAGAAGGGGACAACCAGGGCAAAACGTGAGTAGATAGTGCGCGATGCGTGGAATTGCGAGCTCGTGGCAGCGGCGGTCACATCGGGACGCGCATAGGGGCGCGTCCCGATTCATCTGCTGATGAAGTGGCTTCCATGTCATGCAAGCACGCACCGGCAGCGCACTCAAGACCAGCCGTGCGCGCTATTAGGCTGCGCGGTGCTTGCGCAATGCCCCCAAGAACCCTCGCGCAAGTATGGGCGCTACGACTTGATGGTATAGTCGGTCCCTTCAGAATTCAGCTTGTCGCTCGCAACCAGCCTGTCCGTGTCGATACCGTAACATTCAGCGCAGGGCAAGACAAGGCAGCGCCGCGCCAACCGTCTGTGGGCATCTCGCTGGCACCGTGCGCGGCCGTCGGGGCGGGTGGGCGACCACCTGTCCAGGATGGCGCGGAGCTCCGGGAGGGACTTTGTGTACGGCGGGTCCGACACAAACATCTTGAGCATATTGTGGATGCGGTCGAGCGGCAGCGTCTTGAAGTTTGTGAGCATCCCGACCACGTAGGACACGATTACAGCCTCCTGCCCGTCGTCAGCGGCCGCGTCTCGCTCGTCCTCCTCCATGGTGTAGTCCGCCGCGTCCTGCGCGCGCTGTGCACCCGAGCTCGTCTCTATCGCAGTGTACGTCGTCTCCCCGATGCCCTTGCCAGGCGGCGCTGGCGTCTCTGCACACACTGCGTTTGCAGTCCAGAACACCATTCGCTTGCGGACAGTCTCGATTGGCATGCCCGTCGCCTGCGCGCCGCGGAACTGTGAGGAGCGCAGGACACAATACAGCAGGTGTAGCATGCCGGGGGCTGAGTTCGTCCAACCTCGGCCAGGTCTGCAAGACGCCAGGTCGGCTTGTCCTGAAGATGGAGCAGCAAATTCGCTAGGACGGGCGAAATAGTGAATTGCCGTTCCCGGCCATCATCGAAGCACGCCGTGACCTGAGCAAGTGGATCGGGACACTGAGCCAGCGAAGCGGGTGCGTGCTGGGCGGGCTGCGTGGCGAACCTTCGTCACGCCCAGCGTCGGCCGCCACTGGAGGCCACGGGGCTTTTTGAGCAGCGAGTAGTAGCGCCCGTAGCTCTCGAGCTGCTCACGGATTACCGAGTGCATTTTGACTTCCTCCTTGGGCATCTGCGGCCAGAACGCGCCCGAGAGGATCTTCGTGTTGAGCCAATCGTCAACAGCAACGCCGTCGAGCGCGCGCTTGCTGCTCTCCGAGTGCACGTAGGAGTCAAGCCGCTTCGAATCGCTCAGGTCCTTGAGCATGACCTCGCAGTTGTGCAGGGACCCCTCGCCGAAGCGCACCTTGAGCAGCTCGACGTTGTGCACCTCGCGGTCGATCTGGTACGAGGTGAGCGCGAGCAGCTTGTCCGAGAGCAGCACCCGGTACTCGTGCAGGAACAGGTCCGTGCTCCCATACACGTCTACCAGCATCCCAATCACGTCGACCGATCCCTTCTGGTAGACGTCCACGTTTGGCCCGGCCTGCAGCGGCTCCGGGACCCACGCTGCAGCAGCAGCTGCGGCGTCCGCACCGCCCTCCCCCTTCCCATCGTCGTCCACATCCTCGCCCCAGTCCTGTGCGCGTGGCCGCCAGCGCCCCTCTCCGCCCCCCTTTCGCAGCTCCTGGAAGAGCTCCGACGACGAGTCGTCGGTGAGGCCCGTCACGATCGCACGGACCGTGTCAGGGCGGCCGCGCAGGTACGCCTGGACTGGGCGCGAGATCGCGGCGAGCGTCGTTCCGGACGGGTCGAGCCTGTGCAGCGCCTTTATGGTGGAAATGTACTGCGTGATGATGTCGGAGGTGTTGGCGCCGGGATGCAGAAGCCGCCGCTCGAACGTTTGCTGCAGCGACGTGACAAGCTGAGGGTATTGGTGCGTTCGAGAGAGCGCAGCCTTCAGGTCGTCCAGGGCAGGCTCTGAATCCGGGAAGTCGATGATGATGTCGAACATCTCAGAGATCCGCAGATTCGCCAGCGTTTCATACAGGAACAGTTGCAGCCGCGTGCGCAGCTGCTTGAAAGTGCTCCCTGCGCCGAGCCCCGGTGCCTCGTTGCTCTCCGTGCAGTCCTCGCTCAGCCCCACGCGGTCGTCGTCCTCCTCGCCATCCTCCACGAGGAGGAGGAGACGCAGCCAGGGCCACACCGTGTGTTCCGCCCAAGTCACAATCTTGGAGAGCAGAGCTCGGTCAAACGTGCCCTCCGCGACGCGCTGGATGACCCGCGCGATCCGCGAGTAGAGGACCTCGGTAAACACTTCCTCTGCCAGCGGCAGAGCCCCGACATGCTGGATGCGGCTGCACATCACCTTGAAAGAATCAATGCTCCATTCATCCTGCTCAGCCAGATCCATGTCTTCATTGTCATCATCTTCCTCGTCATCTGAGGCCAGTCCGGAGAGCACAGAGTCGTCCATGCTCACGTCTCCCTCAGGTCGCCAGCCCGACTTCTCAAACTCACAGAACTGGTTCTCAAAGAAGAGATACATTGCCTCCCTTGAAGCCTGCGACACGCTACCAAAGAGCACCGCTGTGAAGTTCGCATGGCAGCGCGATACGACGTCGTGGTCCGGCCCCAGCTGAGACTCCAATCCGCCGGCTACCTCGAGCTGTGCGTCGAGAGCGCTGGAGGCTATTTCGAGCGCGCGTAGGAAGCGTACATTCGCCCAGACGGCACGTCGCTTCGCGCTCTCAACCTTTTCGAACCCGTCGAAGCAGCTCCACACGCGCTTCACAGTGTCTGTCGCAGCCGCCTCCGTCGCTTGCTCGAGGAACCACGCGACCGCATGCTCAGACAGATCGTGCTTCTGGATCACCTGCAGACCCCGTACGAGTGCACGCGCGTGGGATTCATCATGTGGGTTTGCCACAGACTGGCCCAGCGCCGCCCACGCCTCGGCGAGCTCCATGACCTGCTCCTCGCAAGAGGCCCTTCTGTGGAACGGCTTCGCGGCAAAATTTGATGTCCTGAGGGGGGCCCGACTGGTTTGAACGTATCATCGAGATTTTCCCA
>Ga0115567_10004347_pt1 | contig 13831 bp, 11 predicted proteins | sample COGITO_mtgs_1204_2_FD_88679 | JGI IMG/M metagenome (GOLD analysis project Ga0115567, IMG submission 88679) | Pelagic marine microbial communities from North Sea - COGITO_mtgs_120412 | ecosystem: Environmental > Aquatic > Marine > Epipelagic | place: Germany:Helgoland, sampling site Kabeltonne...
GACCGTTCACTGCCTGCTGCAGGATAGGAAAGTCGGTGCGGATGGCCTCGGCGTTAAACACGGGCTTGCTGATGGCTTCAATACTGCTCATAAGCGGCTCACAATATGTGCCGGGTCAGTTTGGGGTTGCGGGCGAAGCGGCGCGCCAGCAGGGGTTTGAGATAGCTCTGCACCGCTTCGCAGCGAATGGTCTCAATCAATTCATTGATGAAACCGTAACTCAGCATCACTTCCGCTTCCGCCCTGGGTATACCGCGCGTGCGCAGATAGTGCAGGGTTGTCGGGTCCATCTGTGCCACGGTGGCGCCGTGCGCACACTGTACGTCGTCGGCGTAGATCTCCAGCTCGGGTTTGGTGTTCACTTCCGCCTGGTTGCTGGTGAGCAGGTTCTTGTTGCTCAGCTCGGCGCGGGTTTTCTGGGCATCCGGGTGAATGTGGATGCGGCCATTGAACACCGCGCTGGCCTGGTCGCCAATGATGCCGCGGAAGGTCTCGCTGCTGGTGCAGTGCGGCACCGCGTGCTCAATGCAGGTGTGATAGTCGACCTGCTCTTCCCCGCGCGGCAAGTAGATGCCGTTGACTTCGCAGTGAGCGCCTTGCCCCTTGTGCTCCACCACGATGTCGATGCGCTTGAGCGTGCTGCCCAGGGCAAGGTGGAAGCTGTTGAAGGTGGCGTTGGTCTGGAGTGTGGCGTGTACGCCGCCGATGTGTACCGCTTCGGCCTGTTCCAGATGCAGGCGGTAGTGGTCCACAACGGCGCCGTCGCCCACCAGGAATTCGCTGATGCCATTGGTAAACGCCGTGCCGCCGGTAGCGGTGTTGGCAAAGCTCTCAACCACTGTCGCCTGGCTGTTACTGCCGAGTTCCAGCAGCAGGCGCTGGTTCACACTCAGTGCATCCACCTGGCCGCTGGTCAGCCAGACCAGGTGAATGGGCTGCTCTACCACGGTGTTGGCGTCGATTTGGAGGAAGATACCGTCGGCCAGAGTGGCGTCGTTGAGGGCGGCAAACAGGTGCTGTTTGGAGACAATGGCCTGGCCGAGGCGTTCGCGAATGGCGTCCGCCTGGGTCGCATCGGCGTCGGCAAAGCGCAGCAGCCGGGCGCCATCGGGCAACTCGATGGTAGACAGTTCCTCGCGGTAGATGCCGTCGGCAAAGACCAGCGTGGTGCCACCCAGCTGGGGATAATGAATACCGGAAATCTGCGGTGTATTGCCCTGGTCCGGGGCAAAAAAACGTTGCTGCAGGGGGCGCAGGTTAGTGTATTTCCAGGCTTCCGTTTTGCGCGTGGGCATGGGCGTGTCCTGCCACACGGCCTTGCCGCGGGCGTGGATATCCGCCAGCCAGGCCGGGGCGAGACTGGCAGCAGCGTCCAGAGGCTGTTGCATGAAGTCGCTCATCAGGCCGCGTCCTCCAGCCAGGCGTAGCCTTTCTCTTCCAGTTCCAGCGCCAGCGATTTGTCGCCGGATTTGACAATGCGGCCACCGGCCAATACGTGCACGAAGTCGGGTTCGATGTAGTCCAGCAAGCGCTGGTAGTGGGTGACCAGAACAAAAGATCGCTCGGCGTTACGCATGGCATTGACGGCCCTGGCTACGACCTGCAGGGCATCGATATCGAGGCCGCTATCGGTCTCGTCCATGATGCACAGCTTCGGCTCCAGTAGCATCATCTGCATCAGCTCGTTGCGTTTCTTCTCGCCTCCGGAGAAGCCCTCGTTTACGCCGCGCTTCAGGAAGTTCTGGTCGAGGTCGACTTCCTTGCAGATTTCACGCGCTTTTTTCATGAAGTTGACGCTGTCGATGCTCTCCTGGCCGCGGGATTCGCGCACGGCATCCACAGACGCTTTCAGGAATTCCATATTGCTGACGCCGGGTATTTCCACCGGGTACTGGAAGGCCAGGAACAGGCCCAGGTGCGCGCGCTCCTCGGTGTCCATACTCAGCAGTTCCTGACCGAGCAGGGTGGCGCTGCCGGCGGTGACCTGGTAACCGGGGCGACCCGCCAGCACGTGGCCAAGGGTGCTCTTGCCGGAACCGTTAGGGCCCATGATGGCGTGGACTTCGCCGGGCTTTACCGCCAGGTTCAGGCCTTTGAGAATGTCTTTGTCGTCCACTTTGGCGTGGAGGTTGTCGATCTTCAGCATGTGTTTCTTTCTCCGCTGCGCGGGCGCTTCCGGCCCGCACTGTATACTCGTTGTTAACCCACTGAACCTTCGAGGCTCACTTCCAGCAATTTGCCCGCTTCCATCGCGAACTCCATGGGCAGCTCTTTAAATACTTCCTTGCAAAACCCGTTCACGATCATTGAAACCGCTTTTTCCGCATTCAGGCCGCGTTGCTGGCACAGGTAGAGCTGATCGTCGCTGACCTTGGAGGTGGTCGCCTCGTGCTCCACGACTGCGCTGGGGTTGCGGCTTTCGATGTAGGGGAAAGTGTGTGCAGCACAGCGGTCGCCAATCAGCAGCGAGTCGCACTGGGTGTAGTTGCGCGCGCCTTCGGCCCTGGGGCTCATCCGCACCAGGCCGCGATAGGCGTTGGAGCTCTTGCCCGCAGAAATACCCTTGGAAATGATGGTCGAGCGGGTATTTTTACCCAGGTGAATCATCTTGGTGCCGGTATCGGCCTGCTGCGCGTTATTGGTCAAGGCCACGGAGTAGAATTCACCCACTGAGTTGTCGCCGCGCAAAATGCAGCTGGGGTATTTCCAGGTGATGGCAGAGCCGGTTTCCACCTGGGTCCAGGAGATCTTGGAATCGCGATGGGCCACGCCGCGCTTGGTGACGAAGTTGTAAATCCCGCCCTTGCCCTCGGCGTCACCGGGGTACCAGTTCTGCACCGTGGAGTATTTGATCTCGGCGCCATCGAGCGCCACCAGCTCAACCACCGCAGCGTGCAGCTGGTTTTCGTCGCGCATCGGTGCGGTGCAGCCCTCGAGATAGCTCACGTGGCTGCCTTCATCGGCGATTACCAGGGTGCGCTCGAACTGGCCGGTGTTCTGCTCATTGATGCGGAAGTAGGTAGACAGTTCCATTGGGCAGCGCACGCCCTTGGGAATATAAACGAATGAACCATCGCTGAACACGGCGCTGTTCAGGGCGGCGTAATAGTTGTCCTTGCGCGGCACCACGGTGCCGAGGTACTTGCGTATCAGCTCGGGGTACTCCTGCACCGCTTCCGAGATGGAGCAGAACAGCACCCCGGCCTCGGCCAGCTTTTCGCGGAAGGTGGTGGTCACCGATACGGAGTCAAATACCACGTCCATTGCCACGCCGGCCAGAGCTTCCTGTTCGTGCAGGGGGATGCCCAGCTTGTTGTAGGTCTCGATCAGTTCAGGATCGACCTCGTCCAGGCTCTTCGGGCGATCCTTGTGATCCTTGGGCGACGAGAAGTAGGAGATCTCGTTGAACTTGACCGGGGGATAATTGACATGGGCCCAGTCCGGCTCAGTCATCTCGAGCCAGTCGCGGTAGGCCTCCAGGCGCCACTCAAGCAACCACTCGGGCTCGTTCTTGCGCTGGGAAATGAAGCGCACGACGTCTTCATTGAGTCCAGGCGGAAGCGTGTCCGACTCGATGTTGGTAGTGAAGCCCGCGGCATATTCCTTGGAAATGGCGCGGTCTATCTGTTGCTGCGACATAGTGTGTGACCCTGTGTTTCTGGACAGTCCCTGGCAGCGGGACTAGGCCTGTTCCAAATCGGAGATGAGGTTCAGGTGGCGTGTATCGGATGCTGCTGTGCGGTCCTGCTGTTGCAGGGCGATGTCCCTGATGTCCTGGCGCTGCACCAGGTCGGAGAGGGAGATCCCTTCGAGAAACTCGTGAATCTGGTCACTCAGGTTCATCCACAGATGATGAGTGAGGCACGTGGCGCCCTTCTGGCAGTCGCCCTTGCCCTGACAGCGGGTGGCATCGGTGCTCTCGTTGACCGCTTCAATGACTTCGGCAACGCTGATCTGCTGGGCCTCCTTGCCCAGGTGATAACCCCCACCCGGGCCGCGCACACTGCGCACCAGCCCGCCGCGGCGCAACTGGGAAAACAGCTGCTCCAGGTAAGACAGAGAGATATCCTGACGGGCCGAAATGCCGGCCAGGGGAATGGGACCCTGACCCTGGTGCAGTGCCAAATCCAGCATGGAGGTCACGGCGTAGCGCCCTCGGGTAGTCAGGCGCATGCGAAAAGCGCGCTCAGCGGCACGAACTGTAATTTGCGATGTGTCATACCCGAGCATTTTAGTCGAGTATAAAACCCCTTGCAATGGTCAGGTATTAATGACATCCCATTTCAGGGCCTGGCTACTCCTCGTCGGCGTCGAGGTCCTCCTCATTCACGCCGACCGGGGCGAAGCCGGAGTCCAGGGTCTGGGCGGCATTGTCGGCGGGGTTGGACGCGCTATCCGGCTGTGCGTCGCCCGCATCGCCGGGGTTTGAACTGGCCAGGTCACTGGACTCACTTTCCGGGCCGGCGACTTTATCGGCCTGCTGCGTCGCGGCCGCGGCAGTGTCCAGGGCGTCGCTGTCCTGTTCGTCGGAAGTAGAGGCCTCCACATCTTCCGGCTCGCTAATCTGCTCCTCTGGAGCCTGAATGCCGATGTGGTGTGTTGCAAATCCCGGCTGTACTACCTGATTCAAAGCCATGCCCAGTATGCGACCGTGGTAGCTGGAGCGAATCTCGGTCCGTAAGTTGGTGATGGGATTGGTCACTGTCGCCAGTAAATCGCCCTTGCGCACCGTCTGGCCGAGGCTGACTTTGCTGAACACGATGCCGCCCTCAGGCGCGCGCTGCCAGGTGGAGTTGTAGTACACCGGCTCGGGGTCGCCCCAGAGTCTGAACTTGCTGACCATATCCAGGTGGTTCAGCAGGGTTCGTACGCCCTTGACACTGTGACTGACGCTGTCTTCGCTGAGAACCATCGGCGCGCCCGCCTCCAGGGTGATCGCGGGAATACCGGCCTCTACTGCTGCCCGTCGCAGCGTGCCTGCGGTGCCCTCGCTGTGTAATACCACGGTAGAACCGAAACTTTCGGTCAATTTTACTACCTGTGAATTGCGCAGATCGCCGCGCAACTGGGGCAGGTTGGTGCGATAGAACGAACCAGTGTGCAGGTCGACCACCGCGCTGCAGTGTTTGATCACCTCGTGGAAAAAAGAGTGGGCAATACGCGACGCGGAGCTGCCCTGAGGATCGCCCGGGAAGTAGCGGTTGAGGTCGCGCCGGTCACTCAGGTAGCGCGAGCTGCGGTGGAAGCCCTGCAAGTTGACGATCGGCACGCCGACTACGGTGCCCTTGAGCTTCTGTGCATCGAGGTTGTACAGAACACGCCGCACCGTCTCAACACCATTGAGCTCATCGCCATGCACAGCTGCCGTCAGGCACAATGCCGGTCCGGGTTGGGCTCCATTGACCACCAGCACTGGAGTGGCGCTGTAAACGCCTTCGAAGGACTGGCTGGGTGCCCAGGACAGGCGGGTGGAGGTGCCCGGGGGCACCTCGGTGCCCAGAAGGACGAAAGGAGAGGATTCCGGCTCGCGCTTTGGCTCGCTGGAGGGCGCCGTGGGGTCGTCGGGTTGCGGTTGATCCTCCGCTGCCGGCCTGGTAGCCGCTGTTGGCTGGTCGGGCGGGGCGTTCGGGTCTGCCGGAACCGTGGTCGCCGGTCCGGTTGCGGGTTGTTCCTCCGGTGTGTCAGCCGCCAACTCATCGGTCGCGGGTGTCTCGGCGGCGGCCTCTTTAGTGCTTGGCTCCTGTAGCGAGTCGCCCGATTCCGGCGCGGCGGTTTGCTCGCTGCTGACGGGTTGGTCGAGCGCTACATTTTTAGCCTTGGGAAGGTGGGCGGCCTCGGCCGCTTCGGCCGGATTGTCGGCGGGGCCATTGGGGTCGTTGGGTGACGAGTCAGGGGTCGCATTTTCCGCGACAGGTAGATCATCGTGTGGTTCGTCGGCGGCATGGCTGGCACCGGTATGGGTGCTCAGGATGGTGGTGACTGCCAGGCTAAAGGCCAGTGCCGTCAGGCGGTGGGATGTCATAGTGTGTTTGGGCGTCTCCTTGCCGGCGAACCCGTGGATGCCGGCTTGTGTGTCGCCATTCCTCAGAATGGACTGGACGCTAGCTTACCAAGTGGCGACTGAATGAAAAACCACTGTGTCTGCAGAAACCGGCCCCGTGACGGTTGATCGAGGCCCCGCAGGGACCCGTGTGCCGCGGGGCCACCAAAAAAACTGCGCAGCGAAGATGCCGGCATCCAGGTCGTGAGTCCATTGTTTCGAGTGTATAGTGCCAGAACAATAACAACGCAGGGGGAATTGCATTGTGTCCCGATTGAGTAAAGAGCAGGCCCGCCAGTACTGGCGGCGCAACCTGATGCTGATGCTGAAGTTGCTGGTGGTGTGGTTTGTGGTCAGCTTTGGCTGCGGTATTTTGTTTGTCGACACTCTCAACCAGATTGAGCTGGGCGGCTACAAACTGGGATTCTGGTTTGCCCAGCAAGGCTCGATCTACGTCTTTGTCGTTCTGATTTTTTATTACGCACGCAGGATGGCGGCGCTGGATAAAGAGTTCGGTCTCGAGGACGAATAGGGGCTGTGATGGAACTTCAAACTCTGATCTACCTCGTGGTGGGCTTCACCTTTGCTTTGTATATCGGTATTGCTCTGTGGTCTCGGGCGGGCTCCACGACCGACTTTTATGTGGCAGGCGGTGGTATCCATCCGATCGCCAATGGCATGGCCACGGCAGCGGACTGGATGTCAGCGGCATCGTTTATCTCCATGGCGGGCCTGATTGCCTTTATGGGCTATGGCGGCTCAGTGTTTCTGATGGGCTGGACCGGTGGTTTTGTGTTGTTGGCCATGTTGCTTGCGCCCTATCTGAGAAAGTACGGCAAGTTCACCGTGCCGGAATTTATCGGTGACCGGTACTATTCCCGAGCCGCCCGGGCTGTTGCCGTACTGTGCCTGATCATCTGTTCGGTCACCTATGTCATCGGCCAGATGAAGGGTGTGGGTGTCGCCTTCTCCCGGTTTCTGGAAGTGGACTACGGCACCGGACTGCTGGTCGGAATGGCGATCGTTTTCTGCTATTCCGTACTCGGCGGGATGAAGGGGATCACCTACACCCAGATTGCCCAGTACTGCGTGTTGATCCTGGCCTATACCATCCCGGCGATCTTCATCAGCCTGCAACTGACGGGCAATCCGCTGCCGCAACTCGGCTTCGGCAGTACGATGACGGGCAGCGATACCTATCTGCTGGACCGTCTGGATCAGGTGGTGACCGAGTTGGGCTTTCACGAGTACAGCACAGATGTGCGGCTTAGCACCCTGAACATGTTCGCCTACACGATGTCACTGATGATCGGCACCGCCGGCTTGCCCCATGTCATCATTCGTTTTTTTACCGTGCCCAGGGCGCGTGACGCACGTTCCTCGGCCGGCTGGGCGCTGGTGTTCATCGCCATTCTCTATACTACCGCGCCCGCGGTCGCAGGCATGGCGCGGTTGAATTTTATGACGACCATCGAACCCGCTCCGGGGCAGTACCTGGCCTATAATGCCAGGCCGCAGTGGTTCAAAAACTGGGAAAAAACCGGCCTCCTTGGCTTTGAAGACAAAAATGGCGACGGTCTGATTCAGTACAGTGCGGACCAGTCGGTAAACGAGATGGTCAAGGTCGACAACGACATCATGGTGTTGGCGAATCCCGAAATTGCGCGCTTGCCCAATTGGGTAATTGCCCTGGTGGCGGCCGGGGGACTGGCGGCGGCCCTGTCGACTGCGGCGGGCTTGCTCTTGGCAATTTCCTCATCGATTTCACACGACCTGTTGAAAGGGATGTTGATGCCGCAGATCTCGGAGCGGGCCGAATTGCGAGCCAGCCGGATCGCCATGGCCGTGGCCATTCTGGGGGCGGGCTATCTTGGCTTCGATCCTCCGGATTTTGCTGCGGGCACTGTGGCGCTGGCTTTTGGTCTGGCGGCCTCGTCGATTTTTCCAGCCCTGATGATGGGGATCTTTTCGTCCCGCATCAATAAAGAGGGGGCGATTGCCGGGATGTTGGCGGGCATTGGTGTGACCCTGTGTTACGTGTTCCAGCACAAGGGCATTATGTTCATTGAAAGCACTGCGTTTCTGGGCAACCTGCCGCAAAACTGGTTTTTGGGTATCGAGCCCAATGCCTTTGGAGTGGTGGGGGCGGTGGTGAATTTCACCGTGGCTTTTGCGGTGTCCCGGTGCACGGCTGCGCCGCCGGAATCGGTGCAGGAGCTGGTGGAGTCGATACGCATTCCGGTCGGCGCTGCCGCTGCAGCAGAGCATTGAGCTATTTGCCGGACTGGGAGATTGCCAGGCTGTGCTGAGCAACAAGCATGTGGCAGTTGCGCTGCTGGTGGCGCCACTGCTCTCGCTGCTCGCCTGGTTTGCGGTCGACAGCCAGCTCTCCGAGCGACCCCGTTCGGCGGAGGCGGGGCGGGTGTACCCGCTGCTGGAAAAAAGTAACTGCCGCTACGCGAGCGGTGTTTGCGAGCTGGAAAACGCTGATGTCCGGGTCGAACTCAAAGTTCGTTCGCAGACAAGGAACCCCGTGCTGCAGTTGCGCTCCAGTGTGCCGTTGCAGGGCGCGCTGATGGCCCTGGTGCCGGCCGCTGGTGGCGACGACCCACCGCCAGAGGCCATGACCCGAACCAATGCCGGCGGCACCCGTTGGGAGACGTCCTTGAGCGCGATGCCTGCTGCGGGTGCCAGAATACGACTTGTGGCATCGACCTCAGACAACCACTTCACCGCGGAAGTATCGACCGAATTCAGCCGCCAGAATCGCTAGGCCTGTCCCCTCGCCGCGCCGGACCAGCGTCTCCTGACGCCCGCTGGCACCACCACCTGCTGGCGCTCTGCTAGGAGCGATAGACGTTGCGGTCCGCGTGGTAGGTGAGGGCGGCCTCGGCGTTGCCGCCTTCAAATATGTGTCGAAACAGACGCTTGAGCGATGCATTGCTGGCGACCGCTTTGCCCAGAAAATAACTGTGTTCAGAGCCCACGCCTTTATTGCCGGTGACGTCGATATAATTGGCGTTGGGAGAAGTGAGGTTGCGGGTGTGCTGCCCCAGCCGCTCGAGTTGCTCGCCCCCGGGTTTGCGACGCGACCACTTCAATGCGTAGTCCTCTTCGTTGATGACGACATACAGGCGATTGCGAGTCTGGAAATTGCGCAGCCAGCGGTCGTGTTCGGGGTTATTGGCGTCCGCCGCGACCAGGGCAATGTTGTCGAACACCAGCTGTCTCAGGCTGCTGGTGCCCGGTTGTGAAGCGTACTTGGCCAGATAGTTCCCCATGGAATGGCACAGCAGATTCAGCGACAGTTTGCACTCTCTCTCCAGCAGCCGGGTGAACAGGGCCCGGGCTTCCTCCGGGTTGTGCGGGTGTTTCTGTTGGGCGATGGCCATCACGTCGGACTGTACGCCCTGGGTCAGCAGGCTGTGGTATTTGTGCATCAGGCCAATAGTGCGGTGCAGTGCCGTAGCCGACGCGCGGGCATCGTCCTTGTCACTCTTGTAGGCAACGGTGCCCTTGATGCTGCCGCCGCCGTTGGCGGGCCAGGAGAACGGCAGCACGATCACGTTGTACAGTGACTCCAGTGCCTTGGCACTGGTGATAACATCCCGTACATCGTTGTTGTAGCCGTGTACGTACAGCAACAGATGCTTGCCTTCGCGACGGGCCCGGTCGAACAGCTCGCAGGCGATCCTGAGGCTCACAAACCAGGTGTCGTTGACGTCGATGGGCAGCCGAAAGCGCTGGGCGAGCTCCCTGATCTCGTCGGTGCCCAGTTCGTCCGCCAGCACCCGGGTCGAGAAACGGGTGTTGCCGGTTACTTCCACCAGGCGCAGCTCATTGGGGCCGCAGGGATTGGGTTCGTTGCCGAACACCTCGAGCCCCCCCCGGTCTGCGTACAGTACTCTGTTGGTCACCACATACATCGCCTGCACTCCTCCCTGTGCCCAGCCTATTATCAAAGTAGGCTAAGGATGCCCAGGGCGCAATGTGATGCGGGGTCTCACTGGCGGTTGGCCACCAGGTTTTCCACCACTGAGGGGTCGGCCAGGGTGGATGTGTCGCCCAGGGCGTCCACTTCGTTCTCGGCGATCTTGCGCAAGATGCGGCGCATGATTTTACCGGAGCGGGTTTTGGGCAGCCCCGGCGCCCACTGAATGGCATCGGGTTTGGCGATAGGCCCGATCTCCCGCACGCACAATTCAATCAGCTCCCTGCGCAGTGTTTCAGACGGCTCTATCCCGTCCATGGGTGTGACATAACAGTAGATGCCCTGTCCCTTGATGTCGTGCGGGAAGCCGACCACCGCAGCTTCGGCTATGTCCTCGTGCAGCACCAGGGCGCTCTCCACCTCGGCGGTGCCCATGCGGTGCCCCGACACGTTCAGTACATCGTCGACCCGCCCGGTAATCCAGTAGTAGCCGTCCGCATCGCGGGTCGCACCGTCGCCGGTGAAGTAATAGCCGGGATAGGCGCTGAAGTAGGTATCGATCAGGCGCTGGTGGTCGCCGTAGACGGTGCGGATCTGGGCCGGCCAGGAGGCCTTGATCACGAGGTAACCGGCGCCGGCGCCGTCGATTTCAGTGCCGTCTTCGTTCAGCAGTGCCAGGTCGACGCCGAACATGGGGAAGCTGGCGGAGCCGGGTTTCAGATCGGTGGCCCCGGGCAGGGGGGTGATCATCTGGGCCCCGGTTTCGGTTTGCCACCAGGTGTCGACAATCGGGCAACGGGAGTCGCCCACCACCTGGTAGTACCATTCCCAGGCCTCGGGGTTGATAGGTTCTCCCACCGAGCCCAGCAGGCGCAGGCTCGCCCTGGAGTAGCGTTTGACCGGTTCGTCGCCCACGGCATGCAGGGCGCGGATGGCGGTGGGGGCGGTGTAGAAGGTGTTGACCTGGTGTTTATCGATGACCTCCCAGCAGCGCCCCGCATCCGGGTAAGTGGGCACACCTTCGAACATCAGCGAAGTGGCGCCGTTAGCCAGTGGGCCATAAACAATGTAGGTATGGCCGGTGACCCAGCCGACGTCGGCGGTGCACCAGTACACCTCACCCTCGCGGTAATCGAAGGTATATTTGAAGGTCATCGTGCTTTGCAACAGGTAGCCGGCGGTGGTGTGTAGCACACCTTTGGGCTTGCCGGTGGAGCCGGAGGTGTAGAGGATGAACAGTGGATCCTCGGAATCCATGGATTCCGGTTCGCACTCATCGCTCACGGTGGCAATGGCCTCTTGATACCAGACATCCCGGCCCTCCTGCCAGGCAATATCGCCGCCGGTGCGCTGTACCACCAGGCAGGTGTGGACTGCGGGGCAGGCGGCCAGTGCCGTATCGGCGTTGGTTTTTAGGGCGATGCTTTTGCCGCCGCGCAGGCCCTCGTCGGCGGTGATCAGGGTCTGGCAATCAGAATCCTGGATGCGGTCTTTCAGGGCTTCCGGCGAAAAGCCGCCGAACACTACCGAGTGGATGGCACCGATGCGGGCGCAGGCCAGCATCGCGTAGGCGGCCTCGGGAATCATCGGCATGTAGATACACACCCGGTCGCCTTTTTTTACCCCGCGCTCGCGCAGGACATTGGCCAGTTTGCACACCGCAGTTTTCAACTGCGCGTAACTGATGTGTTTGCTCTCAGAGGGGTCATCGCCCTCCCAGATGAAGGCGGTCTGGTCGGCGCGTTCGGGCAGGTGGCTATCGATGCAGTTCACGCTGACATTGAGCCTGCCGCCACCGAACCACTGCGCTTCGCCGCGACTCAAATCTGCTTTTACGACCGAATCCCAGCGCTTGTCCCAGCTCAGGAAAATCTCGGCCTGTTCGGCCCAGAACCCTTCGGGATCGTCGATGGAGCGGCGATACATCTGTTGATAGTCGGCGGCATTGATGTGGGCATCCCTGAAGCTCTCGGGAACGGGGTGGAGGGCGAATTCAGACATGATGGGCAGTCCAGTGTTATTGATGTGGGCCACCGATGATACTACTCCAGGCGCGCGGGGCAACCGCAAGTGGAAGAGGCAATAACTGGCGCGAAATCGGGTGGTAGTCGCGCCGGTGCAGCGGGTTCAGTTTACATTGGCGTGTCGCGGAGCGTTTTGAAACCAGAGATCGGACTGCTCAAAAATCGAAACTGTGCTGAGTGGGTTTGGGCTCCGCGATGGCCCCGGAAGCGGGGCCCAGAACCCCCGCCGCTGGTGTCTCAGAGGCCGGCTTTGGGCCTCCTTCGAGCGCCGACAAAGTGAGCCCCAACAGCCTGACTCCCAGAGGTGCCGGCAGTACCCCCGCCAGCAATTCGCAACCGAGCGCAGCGAACTGTTGTTTGCCGGCAATACAGGTGTCGATCGATCGGGCCCGGGTAATCTGGCGAAAATTGCTGTATTTCACCTTGAGGGTGACGGTGCGACCCCTGCCGCGATTCTTCTCAATGCGCTCCCACACAATATCGACGATATGATCCAGCGCTTCTCGCAGTTCGACCTCGGTATTGAGGTCGTTGCTGTAGGTGCGCTCGGCGCCGATCGATTTCCTCACCCGGTCCGGTTTGACCGGCCGGTAGTCGATACCGCGGCTGGCGCGGTGCAGGTACTCGGCGGATTTGCCAAAGTGCTCGCGCAGGAAATGGAGCTCCTTTCCGCGCAAGTCCGCGCCGGTGTGAATACCCAGGCGGGCCATTTTTTCTGCGGTCTTGGGCCCCACACCATAAAAGCGTCGGGCCGGCAGGGCCCCCACGAAGGCCGCGCCTTCGTGGGGACGTACCACACAGATGCCGTCCGGCTTGTTCTGGTCGGAGGCAATCTTGGCCAGGAATTTGTTGTAACTCACCCCCGCGCTGGCGGTAAGCCCGGTCTCCTCGCGGATCGCCTGCCGAATCCGTTCTGCGATGCCGGTTGCACTGCCAACGCCCAGCTTGTCATCGGTGACGTCCAGATAGGCCTCGTCCAGCGACAGCGGCTCGATCAGGTCGGTGTAGCGGTGAAATACCTCCCGTATCTGGCGCGATACTTCGCGGTACACTTCAAAGCGGTGGTGCACAAAAATGAGATCGGGGCAGCGCCGTTTGGCCGTTACTGATGGCATCGCCGAGCGCACGCCAAACACCCGGGCTTCATAGCTGGCCGCCGCCACCACTCCGCGCAGGGAGCCACCGCCCACTGCCACCGGTTTGCCGCGCAGTTCGGGGTTGTCGCGCTGCTCTACGCTGGCAAAAAAGGCATCCATATCAATGTGGATGATTTTGCGCGGTGGGTGGTGCGGATCGTGGTCGACGGACTTGGACATGGCGCAAATAGTAGAGAGTCGTGTCAATTGCGACAAGACAGACTTTGGCTGCCCGGCTTTCCTTCGCCCCGGGATGCCGCTAGTCTTGGCCAGGCCCGCTAACGACCCAGGAGTTCCCATGACAGCGTTCCGTTTCGAAGTCCGTCGCGACGACCTCAGCAAGACCCGCCTCACAGAGCTGTCTGAGGCACCGGAGTTGACCCTGACGCCGGAGCAGGCAGTGATCCAGGTGGAGCGCTACGCGTTTACCGCCAACAACATCACCTACGGTGTGGTGGGTGAAATAATCGGCTACTGGCAGTTTTTTCCCGCCGACGAGGGCTGGGGCGTAATCCCGGTGTGGGGGATCGGCACCGTGGTCGCCGCCGGCGAAACCGGACTGAAGGAGGGGCACCGTTACTACGGCTACTTCCCCATGGCCAGTTACCTGGTGGTGACCCCGGGGCAGGTGAGTGAACGCGGCTTCAGTGACACGGCTGAGCATCGAGCTGCCCTGCCTGCGGTGTACAACCACTACGCC
>Ga0115567_10004349_pt1 | contig 13828 bp, 14 predicted proteins | sample COGITO_mtgs_1204_2_FD_88679 | JGI IMG/M metagenome (GOLD analysis project Ga0115567, IMG submission 88679) | Pelagic marine microbial communities from North Sea - COGITO_mtgs_120412 | ecosystem: Environmental > Aquatic > Marine > Epipelagic | place: Germany:Helgoland, sampling site Kabeltonne...
CGCAGAGGCTGGTCCGGCCAGATCTCGTGGCACGTGACCTCTTGTCTATGAGTAGATGATGGCTTTTGTGACTTTGCGCCGCTCCAGGTACAAAGGGGTGGTATGGGCAGAAGACATCCCGAAGGACGTCCCGTCGCTTGTCATGCTCTCGGTGCGTCGAATTCCCTCACAAACCCCGGGGGTGGAACGGCATGCACCCCTTGGCGGTGTAACGGACTCATAAACGGTTCAAGCCCTGGCCGTGAGCGGCACTCTGTGCGGCACCACTCCAGATGCTGGACGAGAGTGTACCGTCCGCGGCGATTGTCGAATACCTTCAATCCCATGGATACGAATCGCACTCTCGGCCAGCTCGGGTGTACGACTCCAGTGCTGCGTTGCAGCTTGCAGCAGTAGGAGGTGGCGAGGGAAGCTGCAAGCCTCCGATGTCCTTGCGCTGTTCCTGTGCAGTTCCATGCCATGTGGGCGGCTGCACAGGGAAGGCTGCATCAATTTTGCCTGCGACGACGAGCATCGCTGAGTCCAGTGCTCGCGCTGGTCTGTTCGAGGGGGTTGCCCTGCGACGGCTGGTGCGAATGGAGATGCTCGAGCACGGCGGGTTCGTCGCCGACTCGCAAGGTAGTGCTGCCAACGCTCAAGTCCGCAGGGTGCGTACAGAGCGGCGATCTGGCGCAGACCTGAACTGCGCGCGTGCTGCTGCAGGACGAGATCTCGTCGCGCAAGAGATTCTTGCACTTCATCCCCATACACGCGTCAGATTATGCGGGCAAAGCGATGTGGTGAATACAAACTGACTCGCCAGTGACAGCTGCAACACGTGCAGCTGTCACGGGCGAGGACTACGGTCGAAAGCCGGCAGACGAGGCAGGATGAACGGGGCACTGCATTCCACCCCGACCCTCTGAAATCCACCCATATAAACAGGCACTCCCCAAATCTTGTGTCCTCCCCTGCGATGGCAGGGCGTAGGAGACTCACGCTCTAAATGTTGTTCCACTCGTAGTCAACCCCAACGCTATCAGGTCCCATACGCGGCTCCCGTTTTCCGAGCTTGACTAGAACCCAATCAAGAAACCAGTAGCCCCCCTCAACTACATGTCCAGGAAGAGCTCGCCAGAAGTCGATGTGAGGAACGGCTTCCATGTCAAGCGGCATTTGCCTTCGCACCACATTGTAGCCGACGCCCCCCCCGAAGTATGCTCCCATGGCCGCAAGGATGCTGCACGATGAGACCATCTCGTGAGCACAACACTGCTTGATTGCAACCCTAAAACCCTCTCACAAAGACCAGCATTCGCAAGCGGATTGCAGAGGACCAAGGTCAGGACCAAATCCATGCTGGAGGCACATACCCGACAAAAAACAGAGCTCCCCGACTCATCGATGCTGACTTGGGACAGCCATGAGGTGTCGGGAAAGTGACCACAAAGCTGCATGGCGATTCTGCAGTGACGTAGTAGTCTGCGACCGACCCTAGGCGGCCCATGTGGTCGCAGTACATCTGCAGCTTTACCTGGCGGTTTCCGCCCCCCTCGCGACAGTACTCCCCGTCGGAATATGTTAGCTGTACTCCCACCAATGGACTTCCTGGCTCTGCTCAGCCGCACATAAATCAGTACACAGCAAATGTAAATTACATCAGGCTGTAAATACTCAACCCCTGTTGCTGGTTTTGTGGGTGCAGCATGGACGCACCGATGAAGTCCCATCGGTGACTACCCTCCAAGCCAAGCCAGTGGCAGAAGCTGTCATTCCGGACCTGTGTTGCGATGTCTGTAAGACCAACGAGCACATATTTGCAATTTCGGTCGTCACACTAGTGTGACGACCGAAGTTAAACACTCTGACGCAATCAGGGCCAGCATGAGAGAGCGATGCTGCCCAATCAGGACTCTGGAAGCCCCAAAACACCACACAATCTATCTGGTCCTGTTCGCATGGTGTAGCACTCGCATGCTTAAGCGACTAATGCTGCAGAATAGTCTGATCGAATCAACGTTTGGTCCCTACGGCGCGGGCCTATTTGGCACCTGGTAGACGGGAGAGGGGATATTCTTCTGAAGCGCCCGGCATTCCTTCGGAATCTCCTGGACGTTGGAACATATGTTCATGTAGTAATTATTCTTAGCCTTGTCACGCCCTACGTAGTCCGGGCGCCCTGCCGTTCGCGTCAGAGGACTGAGATCGTACGTAGTCCCGTCGGGGAAGGTGTGCTCGCAGTTCATGACCCACGCCTCCTGAAAGCGGTTCCCCTTTGACAGCCCGAGCATTCCGGCGATCAGCAGCACAGCAAGTTCGCATGATCCAACATGGTATCGCGTCATGCTTGCTCCCACACTATTCACGGCCTCTGCGAAATCCCCCCCCTGTCGCCCCCGCCGGGTGACGCGTCCGCACGGATGGAATTCGTTTGGTCAACAAATCCGTCGAAATTCCAAACCAAAACGATTTGAGTATTGACTTTTGGGCCAGACTCCCTTATTTTGATCAGCCAACCAGCCCTTTTTCTTCGCGCACGCTTTCATATCGCCTTCACTTCCCAGACCCCGAGCTAGCCGCAGGGCAAGCCGGCGAGAAGTCAGAACCCTACAACCAGGTCAACGAGCTGCTACCGTGTCACAATTATGAGGCCTAGGCGTGTGGGTGCCCGTAGAGATGGCGAGTGGGGCGAGCGGACGGGTCCTGCAGCTGGGCAGGCAGGTCATCTGACTGGGAATCGGGCTTTCTGTGCGCAGGATGGGCGCAGATGATGAGACTGCTCGCGTTTATAACGACCGCAAGGTCGCTTATGCAGCGCGCCTCGAACACCTTCTTGCCAACAACGCGAAGGTGCGTCCAACTCTGTGACGAATGCTGCGACAAACGGGCTACAGCATGATACAGGACAGCAGTAATCAGTTTGGTGCAGCACAGCATGCGCAGCGGATAAATGTTGCTTGCAAGCACTAGAATGGCCGATTTTAGTCACACTGCCACGTTCGAGTTCTTACGCCGCTTCCCTCTCGCTGGAATGGATCAGGTGCTTGTGATGTCGGCGGACAACGTTGGCTCGCAGCAGATGCACATTGTGCGTGCGGAGCTTCGCAAGTCGCCCAACGCTGAGATCATCATGGGTAAGAACACCATGATCAAGTACGTGATCCGCAAGTATGCCGTCGACTCTGGCGATGCTGCCTTCAACAAGCTTGCCGATGCCTGCAAGCTTAACGTTGGTCTTGTGTTCACCAACGATGACATGAAGAAGGTCAAGGATGTCCTTGAGAAGAACAAGGTGCATCATCCCATTAGGCGATTGAGTACATATTTGCACAATCTGTGCTCGAGGGGTACAGTGCCTTTGCGAGGATACAAACGGTCTCTGATGTGTCAGCATTTTATGACAAGCTCCTGACCCTCGTTGATTTCAGGTCACTGCTTCGGCCAAGGCCGGCGCTGTGGCGCAGTGCGACGTCGTTCTTGAGGCGGGTCCGACCGGCCTCGAGCCGACCCAGACTGGTTTCTTCCAGGCTCTCGGTATTGCCACTAAGATCACCAAGGGTTCCATCGAGGTTATCTCGAAGGTTCAGCTTGCCACGGCCGGTACCAAGGTTGGTCCGTCCGAGGCTGTGCTTCTTGGCAAGCTCGGCATGAAGCCGTTCGCGTACGGCCTCAAGGTCGTGAGCATCTTCGATGGTGAGGGTCTCATCGATCCTGCCGTCCTTGACATCGATGACGAGGACATCAAGAAGACTTTTGTGACCATCACGCAGCGCGTTGCGTCTGTGTGCCTTGTGATTGGCTACCCGGCCACCTGCGCCGTGCCGCACATGGTGCTCGATGCCTTCAAGAACTGCCTCAAGGTCGCAATCGCGACCGATATCAGCTTCAAGGAGGCCGATCTCATCAAAGACGCCATTGCCAACCCCGGCAAGTACGGCGGCGGCGGCGGCGGCGGCGGCGGCGGCGGCGGCGCTGCGGCCCCTGCGGCTGCGGCGGCGGCCGCCCCTGCTCCGGCTGAGGAGGAGGAGGAGGACATGGGTTTCTCCCTCTTTGACTAAACAGCGGTAGATCCTGAAATCAAATGAACAAACCGTTGTGAAACGAATGGGCATTACTCGCACGAGCATTTACGAGGATCATCCTGGGCACATGATCCACGATGCACAGCATAGCTGGGCGGTCACCCAATTTAGTGACTATTCATTCGGGTTCCTGATCGAATCGATCATGAATCCTGTGACTGATCGAGCGCGTAGGGCGCCTCTGACACGCTGCCGCCACCAACGCTACCCTGGTGCAGCCGGAGATGCTGGATGCGAACCGTCTGGTCTGCCTTGCGCACCCGCTCGCGCAGTGCATGGAGCGTCTGGTCGTGCTGTAGCTGAAGCTTGGCTAGAGTGACGGCCTGCTCCCGCTCCTTGCGCTCCACCTCCATCTCCTTCTCGCGCTTTGAGACCGAGAGTGACTTTTGGAGGCGCCGGATCTCCGCCCGCAGAACCTCCGCTTCCCTCTCCGCCTTGCCCGCGCTCGTGCGCAGGGTCTCCATTTCGCGTGACTGATTTTCGAACAGCTGCCCCGTTGCCTGTAGTGAGCGAGCCTCTCCCTGGGCGTTCTGGAGTCTCTCAGTGAGGTCTTGGACCTGAGCATCGCGCAGCCTCACAGCGCTTTGTAGCCCTGCAACTTCAGCCGCCCATGCCCGCGCTTTGCCCGAGTGTTCTGCGAGCATCGTGACGCGGAGCTGCTGCTCTGCCTCCACGCCGCCGTCGATGTTGGCGAGCCGTGCAGACATTTGCGCAATGTGAGCCGCCTGATCTGCACAACGCGTTTTCAGCTCTCCAAACCCGGCCACCTTGTCTTCACAGTCCTGCAGCACCTGTCTGCGTTCCTTCTCGAGGGCTCGCCGCTGCTGCGCTAGCTCCTCTTGAAGCGGGGCCTGCGCCTCGCTGAGAGATGCAAGCTGGCGAAGAAGCCCCTTCGCCTGCCCCTTAGAGCGCAGAAGAAGTCCCTGAAGATTGCGTATCTGGATTCGCTGCTCAATATTTCGACCTCGCTCCTCTTCCAACTCGGTCTCAAGCCCGCGTGCTGCCTGCCGCTGCTCGCGTAAATCCGACCGAGAGCGCTGCAATTCGAGCTCGAGTCTCGCGGCACGCTCTGCAGCGCGCGATCCTTGGTCGATAGCCTCATCGAGTTCAGGTAGAAACCCGCCCTGTTCGAGTACAACACTCGGTCTGTCATGAGCAGTCCAAGCACAGGATAGGCAGCTGTTGAAGTGTGCAGGGTAGATGCTCGACTGGGGTCGGCTGTTTTTAGGGGGCTGCGGTGCTCACCTTCAGCAAGCGGTATTGCTCCTCGAGTACCCGCAGCTTCGAGTCGGACCGCCGCTTCGCCGCGTAGAGCCGCACGTTGTCGAAATGTAGCTTGTTGGCATCCGCCCCTCCGGGCACCGACGTCGCCAGCGGCTCGCCGTCATACATTCCGCCTCGCGCTAGCGAGTCCTCATCGGAGTCTCCCAAGATGATGCTACCTGCGCTAGAGCTCCCGGCACTATCCCCACCGCTCACGTGGGATGGAAGCTCGACCCAGGAATCCGATATGCGCACCCCTCCAGGCCTCTGCGAACGTGCCTTACCAAGCACACCCATTCCTTCGCTGCCTGCATCGACGATCATCGTGCTCGACACACACGACGATGGGAATAGCAAGTGCAAAGGCAGATCGAGCCCATCCTCCTGTGTGTTGTCACTCACTGTGTGCGCCGACCATGTTTCGGCACTGTCGCGCACACGCTGAACGATTACCGCGCTTCCACCACTCTCCGCGATGCGGGGTACGAAGTCGTCTGCACTTGGCCTTGATGCGACTGTGAAGACCCGACGGATGCGACAAGATGCCTCCAGCTCAATGCCTTGGAGCGATTGAAATTGCTCGCCGGGAAAGAGTCCGTCCAGCAGGTCGCCGAGATCGACAACAATTGAGAGCCACACGTCGGACTGGACAGGCAGCGGGAGACATTTGCGCTGCGGGTTGGTCAGGAGGGCACTCTTGAGCCCGGACGAAAGAAAGAGCGTGACTTCCTTACCAGACTCCGTGCTGACTTCGAGGCGAACGCGAAAGCCGTTGCTGTCCGATGGTACAAACGTTTGAAATACCACATATGGCTGGAGGAGCGAGAGTTGGAGAGGCGCCTTGGGAAAACTGCCCTGCTGGGTGAGACGCACATAATAGCCCTTGATCTCAGGTGCATACACGCGGACCATGCCCCTTTGTCCCTTTTCTTCACTGCTGTGCGTCTCGCTCATCGCTGTAAGCTTCCGAAAGGACCAGTTCTCGGTCGGGTCCTTGCCCTGTGCAGAAAATACCTCCACGTACTTGCGCTTCTGGTTGCACGGCGGGATGACATGTCGTCCCTTTTCCTCCTTGAAGATGTCGTCCACCTGAACACAGATGCGCTGTGAATTCCGTGCGCAATCGCACCACAGAGCCGCGTTGCGTGTTGCAGCCCGGCCACTTGCAAAGCAGTCAACAAAAAATACGCACACTAGCAACGTAAGGCCAGAATCTACAGCCTTTCTTAGAAAGAGGTACGCATATATTCATGTGTGATGCTCAATGACCTTCTTACGAGAGGAGAAGCGGTCCATGTTCGATATGTCACCGGCCGCCAATGCTAGACGACCTGCCCACTTCTGAGGCAGCCCAAAGCTGGTCGCGTTTGAAAACTTCGAATCATGTCAATTCGAATCATGTCAAATTTCACTGTAAAAAAGCGTCTGTATTTGTTCTCAGATTTGGGCGACCACAAGGTGCCGCGGCTGCACAAAGAGCCCCCCGCGCCCCGCATCGCCAACCGGCACGGTGCCCTCGGCGAGAGTGCTCATGCTGAGCTCAGACGCGTCGCTCTCCGCGTAAACGGCGCGATCCGACGCATCCCGCGGCCCGTCCACTGCTTGCGCGAGACAGTCCACGCCGCACTCTCCTTGAAAGGCACGATCACGCCGCTGGGCTCGTGGTAGTGCTGTTGCGCCGTCTGGTTCAGCCACTGCACTAAGAACTACTGGTTCGTGCCTGTGGTCGCCGCAACACCTGGAGCTCTCCACCCCGAGACACTGCGCCTTCTCTACGATTTCGCACGCCTCAAGACGGACGCCGCCGAGCAGCACACCGTCGCAACTCTGCCAGCGCCGTGGCGCTACATTCGCTCGACCCCGCATGGAGGCTCGGCTGCACAGCCTCCGGACCTCAGCTACAAGGCTCACTGGGAAGCACTGGGCTGCGCCCCACGCCTTCTCACTACTCCCGAGATCTCGGGCACGGGCCCGGTGCGGGGTCGGGGCTTTTGCCCCGGCTCCCACCGCCCGCGTGCTCGCGTCCCGTTAGTGGTGTGGGCCTGGTACTTTTTGTTTGCGGGGTTTTCACCGTAGTCTCCCAGCCCCTGCTCTAAACTGTATTTCGCTCTTCGATATGCGACTGTTTGTCAGTAAACGGATGTTTCTCTAGAATACGCGACAGGATATTCGCTCTGAGGTCTGTCTAGTCACACGGATGCTAGGGACAGGCTAATGTGCAGTCGCGCTCTGTCTGGTGCTGGGTGACGCTGCGTTTACGGGATAGCTTGGTGATCAAAAGATCACTGATTCTACATCAGGACTCTCATCGATTTTTTTCATGCACCACGCACACACTCACAGTCACTCAGACTCGCGCGCGCACACGTACACACACACTTTTCGAAACTCGAATGTCTCTCTATACTACATCAGTCGCGCGCGAAGAACTTGAACGGCGTGGCGTTTTTTCAAGCAGGTAGCGGCGCTCGTCCTCGCGCTCCGAGGCATCCTTGGCCGCGGACAATGGTGTATCGGGAAGCTGCAGACTCGGATCCACACCCAGGATGAACACCGACACCGCCGCCATAAGCCCCGAAAATCCTATCACCACGTATATCCAGCCGGACCAGATGGTAAGAAGCGGCATGAGCAAAATCGGGAGCGCAACCCCAACCGTTTTGGTCATGGCGTTCCCGAAAGAAAGTCCAAAGTTGCGGTGCGACGTCGGGAAGAGTTCAGCTGCGTAAACGTACATGACCTGATATGGCACGATAGCTGCAATTCGCAGCCCAATGTTGGCAAGGTGGAACCAGATGAGCCCCACCTCCTCCAGCACAATCGCCAAGAATGCGAACAGCGGGGCTATCGCAGAAAAGATGATGACGGCGTTCTTGCGCCCGATTGATGGATTCTCAAGCATCCATATGACAAAAATAATGCCTGGAATTTCGATCGCCGCAAGGTGAAGAAGCAGAACATACTGGTCGTGAAATCCAAGCTCCGCATCGCGTTCCAGCACTATTGGATATCCGAATGACTGTGAAAAGACTCCGACAGCGAGCCAACACCACGAGAGTAACACGAAAATGAAGATGCGGCGCATCGAGGGAGAAAACACTTCAACGAATTGCGTCGTGACTCTTACGTCCTGAATCTCGTCGGGGTCGAGTGGCTGCACAGCACCATCATTCAACAATTTGTCTTTCGCTCCGTTCGTGTCAGCAACACGACGACAAAACTTTTGAACCCCGTCCATCTTCCCCTGATAGAGTAGAAAGCGTGGCGACTCCGGGACATGAAACAGCACCAAAAGAATGCCAAGAATGTTGGGGATGACCCCTGCAGCCATCATGGGCCGCCACCAATCACACTTGGGGCGGAACGTCCACTGACTTCCACCAGACTCGCATGTTTCGCCGAATGTATCCACAAGGAGAATCCCGCAGCATAGAACGAGCACCTGAGGGATACAGTGTTACACGAGACAAAACAATGCAATTAGCGAGCGTTTTCTCACGTCTATGCGTGAAACGTCAACAAATCACGATACCCTGGGGCGGAAAAACCTGCCCCGTAGCATAAGCTAGTCCTGGAATTGCGATGACAGCGCGGCCTCGATACTTTGCCGGTGTGATTTCGGCCATCATTGACACGCAACTTGGCAGAGCCATCCCCATTGCAATCCTGCAAGACATTGGCACCGAAGATCAGACCAGGGAGTGTCCAAATAAGCTCCTTTTCCAAGAGCTCACATTTTGTGAACTGAGACAAAGCAGGCCCAGAGTGTTTCGACTGGTTTTACCCCACAAGTAGACGTGTAATCAGCAGCTGCATCCAGCTCCCAGAAAGAGCGCTTGAAATGCTGGCTGGAATAAAGATCATGCAGTGCATGTAGATAATTGGCTGGCGACCGTAAGTGTCCCCAAGCGCGCCACCGACCAGAGCTCCAGCCACAAATCTGTTCAGATGGAGGGAATCAAAGCCGTCGAAATGAAACGGGAGGGAAGCCTCCTTCAGGTTCTGGCCGGGGGGGTCATTCACCCAAAGAATGAAGCTGAGACAAAGACGCCCCGCATATCGTCGCTCATCCCCCAGTGACTCATGGGCAGCGCTCGCCAAACGATGTTCGTGACCACAAGCTGCAAATCACACCATCGAGGTGGGTGTCACAGTCATCATGTGCAGAGAAACCGTTAGTGGCGAAAAAATCTGTCCCACGCAGCGAGCTCGCAGGCTTCGTCTGAAGGTTGGGCGCGACGTGCAGGGGGAATGCATCACCTCCATCCCGTCGGCGATGATGAAGAGAACAAACGCCGTCAGCGCTACCCACTGGAATCGTCCAAAACCAATCTGCAGGAGTAAAAACGGCTGAGAGAATGCCAGAAGAGGGAGACTTGAGCTAGATTTCATTCATCGCTGCTTTCCGAGAGCAGCGAGCGGCTCTGGGAGTGCAGGCGTTCAGGAAACCTCACTATCCAGGGGCTCTCACCGAATCTAGCTGATCGTCCAGCGTTGGAAGGAGCAATGTGCCCTTTCTATCGGCATCATCTTCCGGGGCACCGCCCTTGGCTGGCGGCATTCTTTCCTGATCACTGCCTACACCTCCTCCGATTCCACCACTTCGGGCGACATCGCAAACAAGTCATCTTACACATAATTCAAGAAATGTCGCGAACCCTATTCCTCCTATTCCTTGCCACTCTGCTCTGGACTCCGATGCGTTTGCCGACGGGCCGCGTCGTGTTACTTCTTTGTGCTTTTCAATTCATGGAATGCAGGTCAGTATTCAAGCATCCCGCCTGCCTGCAACAGTCTACATGGAATGTCCCAGGACCTGAAAGGATACGCTTCAGGCGGCAAGATTGGCTGTGCTGATCTCCGTTTCACCGTGCTTAGGGTCGGTGCATTTTGCACAAGTAAGTTTGCCAGCTTTTGCACGCAGCTCTCTTCCACGAGCTTTGTCCCCGTGTTGCAAGGCATCAGGAGCAGGTAGCGCTAAGTCCTAAATCCTTGCCGCTGAGAATCGATTCGTGACCACGCCTGAATCACTGGGACGTGATCCATTCAAACCTGACTCGGCAGCTGTGTGCGCGATAGAAGAAAAGTAGGCTTCAGTGTGGGTATGCAGCTTTTGCCCCTCGCCGAGGAACGAGGCGTGATGCTGTCGCTCAGAGAGGTCTTTTTCCCACTTCGCGCCAACACAACAACTCGCAATGCAAACATTTCGTTTCATGCACCTGAACACTGCAGGCAATCAAAGCTGTTGCCGTTGGAGTTAGAGGGTCGAAGCCCATCCCTGACGAGCTGGCTCCAGCACTTGTCGATATCATCACGTTCAACCCCCGTCTCACCATGTTCCGCAACTTCTCCCCGTTGACACCAGCGAGTCGAGCTTCGCTGCGAATGCGGGTTATTTACTGCCAATGTTGCCCGGGGCTTTTAGGAATGCCACGACCGCTGGCGCTGGTGCCAAGGCGTGGGGCGAAGAGGAGCAGCAGGTGAGAGAACGTCTGGCGTCCTTCCTCGGAACGCTCTTTGTCAAGCAGGAGATCCAGCCGGCAGATGTCAAAGTCCTGGCGCATGTTGCCACACAGAATCCGTCACTTCACAATGCAGGTCGCAAACGAGGCGGTTGCTCCTCGGCGCAGCTTCTTGCAGTGGCGGCCGGCTCCGGGTCCCTCGCGTCCCCTCCTTTCCTCGAACTTCTGTCGAGGCTCCTAGACGGCGAGACGCTCGACCGCAAAGACGCCACGTCTCTCGGCCGGCGCGGCCCCAGCTCTGATTGTGTTGCGCCCTTTTGTCAGCCAATCCATGGCCTGATTGCCAAGGCACATCCTGCATAGTCATATCAGCTAAGGGGTGGCAGGTTTCTCTTCAGCGCAAGCGAGCCACGGGCGGCGCAGGTTCTGGCTGCGCACTTGCTTCGCGTTCGGTATGAGACGAGTGAAGAGTGGGCGGGGCTGCTCGTGGCGCAGCAGGAGACGCTACTTGCGGGTTGGGTTGAGCGCGGAGCGCACGGCGTGGATGCGCCTGTGGTGCAAATTGCGGAACCGTTTGACGGTACTCACAAGGCGGAGTCCTTCACGCCACTGATAGCTGCACACGTGCAGCGCCGGTGGGGTGCTACTGCCGTTTCGCTGTGTGCCCCGAGCGCTGGCCCAAAGTGGGGGCCGAATCTACATTCGATCGCGCGCGAGCTCTGCCCGATATCGTTTGCGGTTGGCAGCAGGGAAATCCTCGAGGGTGCAGTGCCTCCAGAGTTTGGCTGGTATGTCGACCAAGAAGCTTCGAGCAAGGCCCTCACGCGTTGGATTGATATTCGCCGTAACGTGATCAAGCGGCCGTTCCTTGCGACCTCCGAGAAGTTTCTTGACGTGTGTGGCGCAACTGTTCTGATCGCGTCTGCCTTTCACCCATCGTTTTCGGACAAGATGTTTGACATGGCAGAGCAAGCAACACACTTTGGTGCCGTAATTATTGTTCGAAAGGGATGTGAGGGTTCGCTTGGGTTCTCCCTCGCGCGTCCTGCAGAGGTGACCGTGGGGGTCCGTCGCTCAGACGGTTCGCTTGCCCGTACCGATTTTGCATTTGGGCCCGACGACGCGGGCGTGCAGCGTCGCGCAGAGACGGAGCAGCAGTGTCCTCCGCTCTCTGCGGCGTCTACAGCAGCGAAAATTGCGCGCTTCGCAGCGCAGGGGTCCTCCGGTGATGCAGTATTTGACGATCGCGTGAAGCTAACACTAGCCGGGGTTGACAAGGCGCTTGCGATCGCCCTTCTGTGAAGATTACATTCTTTCAGACCGGAGAGGCGATCGTTCGAACATGTGTGCACGTCACACCTTGCCGCAAACACATTTCTTCCTTACACGCACAGCCCAAGGATGATTTCATTGTTTCACGCGAACGGGTTCGCTTCGTGCGCGTCGACCTGGCCGAGGGCCCCGAGAGAGTCGCGGTACCGCGCCCCGCCCGCCGGCAGACCCTCGCCGAGCCCTGGGAGACGCACGCCTCCCACGGGCGCACCGTCAGGGCCGAATCCAGACGTCGGAACCATGCCGCCTCCTCTGGAAATGAGCCCCACAGTGGCGCTGGAAGGCAACGGCGGGGCTCCCGCGGGCTTCGGTGGCCCTGAAACATGTGCCAGCGATTGCGTCGCGAGGGTCGAATTGACCCCCGTACCAAAGGCCCCCATGGGCCCCATCCCGACAGTGTCCATGCCCCCCACCCCTGCCGTCATCCCCAGTCCACCGATACCACCCAGTGTGCCTCCTACTGCGCTCTGTGAGTAGAGCATTGACAGGGTCGCATCGTTGAGAGAAACCTTGCTTCCTCCAGTAAGTGGTGTTGCTGACGGTTCGCTGAGAAGATCAAAACCGCCGTGGGCGTTTCCCTGCGCGCCTAGAGGCGCGCCCGAAGAAAGAAGATCCCAGCTATCGGCACCTGTCGTAGCAGGTGCAGTGGCTCCAACAATGATGCCCCCGACCATGTCTTCGCTCAGATCGATGAGATCGGCCCCAGCAACCTGAATCCGCACGGGTTTTCAATCACATCATAGATATGGAATGGCCATTCCGTGCCGGACAGTTTGAATCTCACCGTGGAAGACGATTCCATCATCGTCATAGCTCCTGGTTTAGGCGGGATCGGCGGCGGGTTCCGAGGAATCTGACTGGCTTCTACCTCCTGTGTTGGATCGTTGCTCTCAGACACATCCAAAAAACAGAAGCAGCGATCACGCGGAATAAACGGTGGGAAGCGTGCCTCCATTGATATTGTGGCTGCCCGTGTGCCACCGGACGCAGTGTCTGCTCTCGCCAGACCTGCAGCTGTCTTGAACGCCGCAAATGAATCTTTGTCGGTCTGCAATCGCGCCTGTCGCGCACGCCCAGATCAGCGCAAGGTAGCAGAGGCAGCATGAGGTAGCCCGGGCAGATACTTTGGCCGATGCGATCTTTCTTTTGAAGTCTTCAACAGAGGCCTCGTCGAATGCAGTGAGTGGCACAGTCACATCTGGGCGGAAGTCCGCTTGACCCGCGAGTGCTGTAAGCTTGTCCACCAGCTTTTCGTAATTGCCAAAGAGTCGGACCATTTTGTCCGCATCTGACTTGGCAAGTGAGGAAACCATTTCACGGAGGCGCTCGACGGCTCCATCCAGCGCCTTAAAGAGCCCGATTGCATCGAGGATCAGCAAGTTAATGCAATACTGTGTGGAATTCCGTGTTTTGTGGTCAATAAGACCACCTTGCATGTCACATGCAACAAGTCGTCGAAGCTGGCACTCAATCAGCTGCGACTCCTCGACGACCATCTCTTCAGATATGCGGCGCATGCGCGGCTCATCGAACGTCGTTTCTCGATGATAGGCGTGTTTGCACACTGCAAATGTGGCGAGAAGCTCACGTAAGTATGCTGCGTAGAGTTGTCCAGCGGGGTTCGTCGGTGGAGACTCAACGAGGTGCGGATAGCGAGCGCAGAGAGTGACGAAGGTGTCGTCGCCCGAATTAATGCAGCGATGCCAGACA
>Ga0115567_10004351_pt1 | contig 13827 bp, 15 predicted proteins | sample COGITO_mtgs_1204_2_FD_88679 | JGI IMG/M metagenome (GOLD analysis project Ga0115567, IMG submission 88679) | Pelagic marine microbial communities from North Sea - COGITO_mtgs_120412 | ecosystem: Environmental > Aquatic > Marine > Epipelagic | place: Germany:Helgoland, sampling site Kabeltonne...
AATGCGCGCCGCATTCATGCGACCACGCACGATTCCAAGACCGAAGCTGGCGCGAAGGTCTATGAAATCCACGGGCCGCTGTTCTTCGGGTCAAGCGATGGATTTTCGGAACTTTTTGATGTGGAAAACGACCCGGCCAGCGTGATCATCGACTTTAACGACAGCCGCGTCGTGGATCAGTCCGCACTACAGGCAATCGAAGCGATTGCGGGCAAGTATGAGGACGCGGGAAAGGCCGTGATGTTGCGCCACCTGAGCCGCGATTGTCACCGCCTGCTGACCAAGGCAGGCCACCTGATGGTGGATAGCGACGATGATCCTGATTACGAGCTGGCGGTGGATTACTCGGTGCGGACCGGGGTTCTTGGCGGGCATTGACGCGTCTGGCCCAGAACGGCTCCGACTGTCTGCACTGAGGGCAAAACTGCCGCGCGGCTCGCGTGCAAATATCAGCTTCCCGTGCATCGTAATTGCAACGAAAGTTAACGCGGATAATCAGCCTGCAGTTGTCGCGCTGGTAATCTCTTAGTCCAAAGGCTGAGATGCACTAGGCTCCGCCGGCGGTCCCGACCCTATTGGCCTGATACTCTTATGTCGGTGGCCCATTCTTTTTAACATTCTCGGCCAGCGCAACGAACTTGTCTTTGATTTCTTCGGCCGTTGCGCGATCAAGAATGCCGTCCGAGAGTTCTTCTTCAGTCCAGATCAGGGACGTCTCCGGGTCATGATGCATCGCACAATCTGTGAATATCCGGCTGTCGGCCTTGCCGGAAGAACGGGTTTGCACGCCGACATGCCGATCATCAGAACCAATACATTCAATTGCTGCCTGCACCTGAGTTTCCGGACCTTCCAGCAACTGAAGATAGATATCGTGCCGACAAATGAGCGCGCCCGTTATCCCGCCACGAATGTTGTTGCGCCTTGCGTGCAGCAGTATGCCGCTCAGACTGGGTACGTCCTAGCCGAACGGCTGCGAGCCATAGGTGATTTGGATGAGATCAGAGACAATGTGTCCCCGATCAAGCCATACACACTAAGATGTGGCCGCGAACCTGCACAGATTAATGGGATCATGTTGAACACAATGCTTGCGACTATCAAGAGTATTGGCCGAGCGGCCCCAGAAGGGACAAATGCGACTCCGCTCGCGGGGTTCATTTTTCGGCGCTGGTACAGATAGCCGATCACAGTCCAACGGCTGTATTGCTGCTTTGATCAGAAGGGCTCCTGAAGTTAACGTTTTGCTTCGCGCTTCAATCATCTGGCCTGATCATCTCGAATACCTCCCGCACCGCCGTATAATCGCGATACCCCAAGCGGCTGAGCGGTACGTATTTCGTGACGTCAAATCGCCCGTCAACCACGCAATCATCGCGCAGATGCACGCCGACAACTTCGCCAAAGACAACGAAATTCGCCGCGCCTTCTATCTGCACGATCTGTGTCATGCGACATTCCATAGACGCGGGTGCTGCGCCGACGCGGGCGCAATCGATCACATCGCAGGTGGCCTTATCTATGCCTGCGTGCGCAAATTCATCTGTGCCGTGGGGCAGGGTGGCGGACGACAGGTTCATCGCCTCGCGGGCTGCGTATTCCACGATGTTGACGCAGAACACGCCGGTTTCACGGATGTTGGAGACGCTGTCCTTGGTGTCATCCACGTCCGCTTTCACTCCGGTCGAGGCGAACATGACCTGCGGCGGGACGTAAGCCACACCGTTAAAGAACGAATAAGGCGCAAGGTTGTCGCGTCCTTGCGCGTCGCGGGTGGAAATCCACCCGATAGGGCGGGGCGTTACGATGGCGTTGAAGGGATTGTGCGGTAGGCCGTGGCCATCTGCAGGGCGATAAAACATGCTGTCTCTCCGATCTGATTGCCGACAGACGTAGCGGCATGTTAGGGCCTTTGCCACCCGAAACCCCACTGCGGAGCGTCATCGATTGTACGATCTGAAATCAGAAAAGTTAGCAGACCGCTGGGAGGTCGAGGCGCTTTATGACACCTGCTTTGCGCCGGGACGTGAGGCGTTGTCGTCCTACCGTCTGCGCGATGGTGTACCGCCGGTTTCCGGGCTTAGCCTGACGGCACGGGACGATGGCGGTGTGATGGGTGGTGCGATCCGGTACTGGCCGGTGCGTATCGGGACGGCGGATGCATTGTTGCTTGGTCCCGTCGCCGTACACCCGACACGGCAGGGCGAGGGTCTGGGTGCGCTGCTGATCAAGGTATCACTGGAACGCGCTGTAGATCTGGGTTGGGCGCGGGTGATGCTGGTGGGTGATGCGCCGTATTACGGGCGGTTCGGGTTTGCCCGGCTGGACGGTGTTGTCATGCCGCCGCCGACAAACCCGGAACGTGTGCTTGGTCGTGCGTTAGCGCACGGAGCCTGGGATGGAATTGTCGGGGACGTGGTCCGTTCTGCGGATTGAAGTTTCCGCGTGCCTTACCCACATTAGGGAAAGTGGAGGGATCACGCATGAGCAACAACAACCTGCCGGAATCGATAGACGTCGAGGCGCAGCTGGACCAACTCGCCAAGCGCTACAAGGCCGCCAGCGGCATGGGCATGAATGTGCTCAACCTTATTGGCGGGCAAGCCGACAACCTGATTGATCGTTTGCCATCCCCCGTGCGACGCAATCTGGAAGCGGCGACAGTGCGCGCGCTGACCCAGGCGATGAAGGCGGCGCATACCAGCCGAGGCATGGTGCCTGATCAGGCCTCATGGTTGAACACCGCCGTAAGTGCCGCAATGGGCGCTGTGGGCGGCGTTGGTGGTTTGCCGACGGCGTTGGCCGAATTGCCGGTGACGACGACGCTGTTGTTGCGGGTCATTCAGGGCGTTGCGGTCGAGCATGGGTTCGACCCAGCGGCTGAGAATGTGCAATTTGATTGCGTGCAGGTGTTTTCCGCCGCAGGTCCATTGTCTGGCGACGATGGCGCTGATCTGGGATTTCTGTCGGCGCGGTTGGCGCTGAGCGGTCCTGCGGTAAAAAGTCTGATCGCCAAGGTCGCGCCAAAGCTGGCGGTGGTTCTGGGCCAGAAACTTGCAGCGCAGACCGTGCCTGTGCTTGGCGCGGTGGCCGGGGCGGCGACAAATTACGCCTACACCAGCTATTATCAGGAGATCGCGCATGTGCATTTCGGCCTGCGCAAGCTGGCGATTGACGCGGACGTGCCAGCGGATGAGTTGAAACAGAGGCTGGCAGCGAAGATGGATAAACGCATTTCGGCATAGCCGACATCACAAATTGAGGATGGTTAGCGTCCGATACTGCCCGGTGCGACCGTCGTCGCCTTGAGGATGGCAAAGCATGCCGTGCCGGGGATCAGCGACATTTCGGATACCGCACGTGCCGTGACACGTGCCAGCAGGCGGTCAGAGCCGGCACGCAGGGCTATCGCCGCACCGGGGCCATCGCCGGGATGCACAGCGTCTATCGTCACTGGCAGGACATTGACCGAACTCAACCCTTCGGGCCGATGTTTGGACAAGATCACGTCCTGCGCCAGAACGCGTAGGCGCACGCGTGTACCCAGGGCGGCGCGCACACCGGGAAGTTCCAGTGTCCCGGCGCTTAGGCGCAGGGTGCTCAGCCCGTCGTCGGCGTGATGTATCACTTCGGCCTCGATCACGGCACCTGCTTCGCGCACGCCGAGCAATGGCACCGCCGCAGGATCGGACATCACGTCAAACAACGGTCCTTGTGCCGCAACGCGGCCTCCCTGCAGCAGCACCAGAGTGTCGGCCAGACGTGCAACCTCGTCCACCGCGTGGCTGACATACAGAATTGGTAGGCGCAGGGAGCCATCGCGCAATCCTTCGAGGTAGGGCAGGATTTCCTGCTTGCGCGGATCATCAAGACTGGCGAGTGGTTCGTCCATCAGCAACATTCTAGGGCGCGATAGCAGCGCGCGCCCCAATGCGACGCGCTGGCTTTCGCCACCCGAAAGTGTTGCGGGCGCGCGATTGAGCAGCCCGCTAAGACCCAGCAAGCCAATTACGTCATCGCGCAGGACCACGGGTCCGTTTGGCGCATAACGCGCGCCGAAATCGAGGTTTTGCGCAACAGTCAGATGTGGAAACAGACGGGCGTCTTGAAAGACGGTACCAAAGCGGCGCTTGTGCGGGGGAATGCAGGTGCGCATCGCCGTATCGAGCAGGATATCGCCGCCAATCGCTACCCGAGCGGTTTGGGGTTGGAACAAGCCTGCAACCGTCTGGATTACGGTGGTTTTACCCGCCCCCGATCTGCCAAACAAGGCTGTGATACCCGGTCCGGCCTCAAACGCGATATCAAGTTCTGCGTCGGCAAATCGGTGGGTGAGGGTAACGGCGAGGCTCATGCGCCCGCGATCCGCGCGGCAACCCGTCGCGCAAGCCATTCCGACAGCAGGACTGCGCCGAGAGCTACGAGGCAGCTGAGACCTGCCATGAAGGCGGCCTGTCCTTCACCGCCGGGGATTTGCAGTGCAGTCCAGATGGCCAGCGGTAGAGTCTGGGTCTGGCCGGGGATATTGGCGACAAAAGTAATGGTGGCACCAAATTCCCCCATCGCTTTGGCAAAGCCCATGACCGACCCGGCAAGGATTCCGGGCAGGATCAAGGGCAAGGTGACACGAGAAAACACAGCGTAGCGCGGTGCGCCCAACGTCGCGGCGGCATCCTCAATGCGCGGATCCACCGCTTCAATCGCCATCCGAATGGCCCGTACCATCAGAGGAAAGCCCATCACAATGGCCGCGAGCACGGCGCCCGTCCAGCGAAATGCCAGCGTGAGGCCAATGGTCGCTTCAAGCGCGCGACCCAGCGGTGCGGCCGGGCTGAAAGTGAGCAGCAGCAAATAGCCCGTGACAACAGGTGGAAGGACAAGCGGCAGGTGCACGGCTGCATTCAGCAACGCTTTGCCGCGAAAATCGCGTCGCGCCAGCAACCACGCGACCCAAAGTGCCAGAGGCACGGCGAGTGTCGTGGCCCAGACAGCGACCCAAAGCGATAAGCGTAGCGCGTCCCATGCGGCGGCGTCTGGGGTCACCATTGCACCGGAATGAAACCATGCCGGGTCAAGATCGCGGCGGCAGCGTTGGTGTGCAGGAAGGCGAAGAACCCCAAGCCTTCAAGCGTCATCGCAGCGGCGGGATAGGTGATGGGGTCGTGGGAGGTTGGCGGTATTTCATAAACGACTTTCACCTGTGTCTCGGCCCGCGCGTCGGAGGCATAGACCACACCAAGTGGGGCCGCGCCCTGAGCCACCAGCGCGAGAGCGGCGCGGACGTTGTCGGTTTCGGCGATGGATGGCAGCAGGGTTTCCCACAAACCCGCCGATTGCAGCCATTGGCGGGCGTATGTGCCGGCGGGGACCGCATCGCGTTGGCCCATCACCAGCTTGCCGGTGCCGAGGCGTGCGGCGATGTCCTGTGGAGAGAGCAGTGATGCGCCTGCGGGTCCGATCAACACGAGTTGGTTGCCCGCAATGCTTGCGCTGCGGGCGCGCAGGGGGGTGCGGTCGGCCAGCCAATCCATCCAATCGGGGTGGGCGAGAACCACAATGTCAGCAGGGGCACCTGACGCGATCTGGCGGGCCATCGTGCCGGAGCCGCCGTAGGAAAGGCGGAGGGGTGTACCATAAGCGCCCGCGATCTCGTCCAGTGCGCCGCGCAGGCTGGCGGCGGCGAAGACGGTAATGCCCTGTGCCAGCGCAGGCAGCGGCAGCAGCGTCAGCAGGTACAGGAGGGCGGCGAGACGTTTCATTACCACGCAGTATCCGCGAAGGTCTTAGGGCACACAAGGGTTTGCGGTGATCATGTCTTGCGCGGTAAGCTTAGTCATGTCACGTCCGGACGGAGCAGCAAAGGAGGCGCAACAGATGACACGGCAGCTTCCGATTTCGTTGCACGGCGGGTCAAAGGGGCAGGCACGCACGCAATTTGCGGCGCTCTGTTACAGGACGCGGCGCGGCAAGGTTCAGGTGCTTTTGGTGACGTCGCGCAAGCGTGGTCGTTGGATCATGCCGAAGGGTTGGCCGATGGACGGACGGACGCCCGCAGAATCAGCGGCGCAAGAGGCGTGGGAAGAGGCGGGTGTGCGTGGTGCAGCGTCTGATCTGTGTCTGGGCGTGTATTCTTATGCCAAGGAGCGCGAGGAAGAGGGGCCACTGACGTGCCTTGCCATGCTTTATCCGGTGAAGGTTGTGAGCGTTGCAAAGACCTATCCCGAGTGCAAACAGCGCCGTCGCCGTTGGGTGTCGCGCAAGAAAGCGGCGCAATTGGTTGTGGAACCGGAACTGTCACGCATGATCCTTGAATTCGATCCCAAGGCACGAGTCAAGCTGGCGTGATTAGGTATGCGTTGAAATGTTCAAACGGACATGCCTTTGAAAGCTGGTTTGCATCTCTTGCAGCGTTCGACGTTCTGGATGGAGCAGGCCAGCTGACATGCCCGGAATGTGGTAGCGCAGATGTGAACAAGGCACTTATGGCGCCTGGCGTTGCCGCGCGTGATGAGCCGGTGCCGGTATTGTCTGAACCAAGAAGCGATGCCGAACGGGCCATCGCAGAGCTTCGGCGCAAGGTTGAAGAGAATTCAGACTATGTCGGTACAAGTTTTGCGAAAGAAGCGCGTGCGATCCACGCAGGCGAAGTACCAGAGCGATCGATCTATGGCGAGGCGAAACCGCACGAGGCGCGGGCGCTGATGGAAGAGGGCATACCGCTGTTGCCGCTTCCTTTCCGACCGAAACGCAAAGTTCAATGAGGGAATTGGTATGACAGTAGTAATAACAGGGGCAAGCCGGGGTATTGGTGCTGCGTTGGCGGCAGGGTATCGGGCGCGTGGCGACGAGGTCATCGGGACCGGACGCTCTGCGGCGGCGGAACTGCAGCTAGACGTCGCGCGGCCGGCGAGCCATGCGGATATGGCGGCCGCGTTGGGCGGACGCAGCGTTGACCTGTTGGTGTGCAATGCGGGCGTTTACCTCGACAAGGGCCACGCACTGGAGAGCGGTTTTGGCGCGGATCTTTGGGCACAGACGTTCGCAGTCAATGTGACGGGGGTGTTTTTGAGCATACAGGCGCTGCTGCCGCATTTGCGCCGCGCGAAAGCGGCGAAGATTGCGATTATCTCATCGCAGATGGCATCGACAGAATTGGCTCCCGGGGGGAGCTATATCTACCGGGCGTCAAAAGCGGCGGCCTTAAATCTGGGACGCAATCTGGCGAGCGATCTGAAAGGCGAAGGAATTGCCGTGGGGATCTACCATCCCGGCTGGGTGCAGACCGACATGGGCGGCGACAGCGCCGCGATTGAGGCCGAGGCATCCGCGAGTGGACTGATGGCGCGCTTTGATATGCTTGATCTGGCACATACGGGGTGTTTTGAGACATGGGACGGTCGCGCGCATCCGATGTGATCGGATCAAGGCGGGCAGGCCCGCCACACGATTTTTGCAAACGGGTCCCCCGATTGGGCGTTTTCGCCTATTTTAATGAACAAGGGGGCAGAGGTGCCGCGCGCCCTTGCGCTGAAATGGGTGGTCGCGTAAACCGCGCCGGAACCTAGAGGACGAGGGTCCGATGCCAGTTCTGGTAATGAAATTTGGCGGCACATCCGTAGCGACGCTGGACCGGATCCGGCGCGCGGCCAAACGTGTCGGAGTTGAAGTCGCCAAGGGCTATGACGTCATCGTCATCGTATCGGCGATGTCGGGCAAGACGAACGAGCTGGTTGGCTGGGTCGGCGAGACGTCTCCGCTGTATGATGCGCGTGAGTATGATGCAGTGGTTGCTTCGGGTGAAAATGTTACAGCCGGTCTGATGGCCCTGACGTTGCAGGAAATGGATGTTCCGGCGCGCAGCTGGCAGGGCTGGCAGGTACCGGTCCAGACAACGAGTGCCCATTCTTCGGCTCGGATCGAGGATATTCCCCCCAAGAACATCACGACCAAGTTCGCGGAAGGCATGCAAGTCGCCGTCGTCGCGGGTTTTCAGGGAGTCAGCCCAGAGGGCCGCATTACCACGTTGGGGCGTGGCGGGTCGGACACAACTGCCGTGGCTTTTGCCGCAGCTTTCAGTGCAGAACGGTGTGACATATATACGGACGTGGACGGTGTCTACACCACTGATCCGAGGGTAGAATCCAAGGCGCGCAAGCTGGACAGGATCGCCTTTGAAGAAATGCTGGAACTGGCGTCGCTTGGGGCCAAGGTGCTGCAGACCCGGTCGGTCGAGCTGGCAATGCGCTATAAGGTCAAGTTGCGGGTACTGAGCAGTTTTGAGGAACAGTCGGACGACGCGGGAACGCTGGTGTGTGACGAGGAGGAAATCATGGAAAGAATGTGGTCGCCGGAATCGCGTTCAGCCGCGATGAGGCCAAAATGACCTTGGTATCTGTTGCTGACAGGCCCGGCATTGCGGCGAGTATCTTTACCGCGCTTAGTGATGGTGGCGTCAACGTGGACATGATCGTGCAGAACATCGCCGAAGAAGGCCGCACGGACATGACCTGGTCGTGCCCTGTTGATCAGGTCAAACGCGCAAAGGCCGCAATGGACAAGGCGGCAGCAGACGAAGTGATCAACTTTCAAGAGCTGATCGCAGACGAGGACGTGGCCAAGGTTTCGGTCGTGGGCATCGGGATGCGCAGCCATACAGGTGTCGCGGCCAAAATGTTTCAAGTCCTGTCGGCCGAGGGGATCAACATCAAGGTGATCACCACATCCGAGATCAAGATCAGCGTGCTCATTGACCGCAAGTACATGGAACTGGCTGTTCAAGCGTTGCATGATGCCTTCGAATTGGACAAGGCAGCCTGAGGCGACGTTTTTGTGCTCTATGCACCGGACGTAATCTGTGTGAAGCGTTTTATTCGAGCGTAGGTTGTGTTTTAACCTAGAATGCGACCTTCAGGGAAGGAGCGCGGCAAAATGGCCGAGCGTGGAGAGACAGAGAGCCGCAAACTGCTTGGGCGTTTGCGCGATACCATGGCGGGTGATGATCCCGGTCAGGAGCGGCTCGACAAGATCACACATCTGATCGCGAGTTCGATGACGTGTGAAGTGTGCTCGATTTATTTATTCCGGGACGAGCAGACGCTTGAGCTTTGTGCGACCGAAGGGCTCAACAAGGATGCCGTACACCACACACGCATGAAGATGGGCGAAGGCCTTGTTGGCCGCGTGGCCAAACGCCGGCAAGTGATCAACACGCCCGATGCGCCGCAGGCGAAGGGTTTTAGGTATATGGCCGAGACCGGCGAGGAGGTTTTTTCCAGCTTTCTCGGCGTCCCGATCCAGCGGTTGGGTGAGGCGCTGGGCGTGTTGGTCGTCCAGTCCCGTGCAGCGCGGGATTTTTCCGCCGACGAGACTTACGCGCTCGAAGTTGTGGCGATGGTGCTGGCTGAAATGACGGAATTGGGTGCGTTCGTTGGCGAGGGGGCTGCGATGTCAGCCCTGCACAGCCAGCCTGTGATGCTGCGCGGCGCGGTGGGGCAAGAAGGCGTTGCAGAAGGCCATGTCTGGCTGCATGAGCCCCGCGTTGTCATCTCCAATCCGGTGGCCGATGATCCGGTGCGCGAAGCGGTGCGGCTGGAAGAAGGCGTGGACCAATTGCGCGTGGGCGTCGATCAGATGCTGGAGCTGGCCGCCGACAAGGATCAGCGGCAGGTGTTGGAAGCCTACAGGATGTTCGCGAACTCCAAAGGTTGGATGCGGCGGATGCAGGAGGATATCTCCCGCGGGTTGAGCGCCGAGGCGGCGGTGGAGAAAGAACAATCGCTGGCGCGGGCGCGGATGGGGCAGGCAACCGACAATTATCTGCGCGAACGGCTGAGCGATCTGGACGATCTGAGCAACCGTTTGTTGCGGATACTGACGGGTCAGGGGCGTGATACAGGGGCAGAATTGCCTGTCGACCCGATACTGGTGGCACGTAACATCGGGCCTGCGGAATTGTTGGAATACGGACGCAGTCTGAAGGGTATTGTCCTCGAAAACGGATCTGTGGGCAGCCACGCTGCGATCGTTGCGCGCGCGCTTGCGATTCCGCTGCTGGTGAATACGGGGCGGATCACCAACGAAGCACTGAACGGCGATCACATCATGGTCGACGGCGAGCAGGGTCTGGTGCATTTGCGGCCCGACGACAATGTTGCAACCGCGTTCCGCGACAAGATCGCAATGCAGGCAGCGGCGCAGGAACGGTATGCATGCATTCGCGACAAACCGGCGCTGACGCGCTGTGGCGAGGTGATCGGGCTGCATATGAATGCGGGGCTGATGGCGGATTTGCCCTCACTGGAGGGGTCGGGTGCCGAAGGTGTGGGATTGTTCCGGACGGAACTGCAGTTTTTGGTGCGCAACCAAATGCCCAAGCGGTCAGAGCTTTCGGCGCTATATTCGCGCGTTCTGGACGCGGCGCACGGCAAACGGGTCGTGTTTCGCACGCTCGATATCGGGTCAGACAAGGTATTGCCCTATCTCAAACCCAATGACGAGCCGAACCCCGCGTTGGGCTGGCGCGCTATTCGCGTCGGCCTCGACAAGCCGGGGATCATGCGGATGCAGTTGCAAGCGATGATGCGTGCTGCGGCGGGGCGTCCCTTGACGATCATGTTCCCGTTCGTGGCACAGTTCGAAGAATACCGCGCCGCGCGTAAGGAAGTCGATAAAACGCTGGCCCGAGAGGCGCGGCTGGGTCACATCCTGCCGGAACGGATCGACGTGGGCGCGATGCTGGAAACGCCAAGCCTGGCTTTCGCGCCGCGCAAGTTTTTTGAGGAAGTTGATTTTCTGTCCGTAGGAGGTAATGACCTCAAGCAGTTCTTTTTTGCGGCGGACCGCGAGAACGAGCGTGTACGGCGGCGCTATGATACGCTGAACCTAAGCTTTCTGACGTTTCTGGAGGATATTGCCCGGCGATGTAACGAAACGGGCACACCGTTGTCGTTTTGCGGCGAAGATGCGGGCAGGCCTGTGGAGGCGATGTGTTTTGCGGCCATCGGGTTTCGCACCCTGTCAATGCGGCCTGCATCGATCGGTCCGGTAAAGAGCCTGTTGCGGCGGGTTGATTTGGGCGAGGTGCGTCAGGTGATCGAAGATGCGCGCGAGTCAGGTGAGATGTCGGTGCGTGGACAGGTGATGGAGTATCTGAAGGCGCAAAAAGCCTAGCGTATTTCCGTCTAATATACCGCAGATTACTTCGCAAACTTCCTAATCGCAGCCGAACCTATTGTCTTTTGCGTTGACGACTGCGCGTCAGAGGTTGCAGCCTGTTTTGAAACGACTCGGGCATATGGGGTCCGACACGCGTGAGCAAAGCTCACGACGTCCCGCCCACCGTCCCGGAAAGGATTAGTCATGTCACAACCGCCAGTCTACTTGGACTATCTCAATCGCTTTGACATTGAAGCCCTGAACTTTACCGATGCCGAATTACTTGATGCCATCGAGGCAAGCCTTGGCATGCAGGGGCGTGGTGATACCGAGATCGAACCGCGTACGCATATCAGGCCCCGCGCGGGCGTCGAGGGGCATTTCAACGTGCTGCGCGGTTGGATCGGGGGAGAGATTGACGCCGCTGGCACCAAGGTCGTCGGGGATTTTGTCGACAACTATAAGGAGGGACGGCCCAGCGAATATGGCTTGTTGACGCTGTTTGATCCCCGCAATGGGGCCCCCAAAGCGTTGGTGGACGCCACCGGGATCACAGAGATGCGCACGGGGGCGATTACGGCGCTGGGGGCCAAACACCTGGCCCCGAAAAATCCAAAGATCCTTGGGCATATTGGCGCGCGGGGAACTGCCTATTGGAACGTAAGGTTGCTATGCCAACTCTTTGATTTTGACGAGGTGCGTGTCCACTCACGCCGCCCTGAAAGCCGGGAGGCATTTGCCGCGAAGCTGGAGCTGGATCTGGGGCGCAAGATAATTGTCACCGAGGATTGGCAATCCTGTCTGGAAGGTGCGGATATCGCGATAGAGGCAAGCCGACTGCCCGAACCTGCGCCGCTGTTCAGGACGGATTGGGTCAAGAAGGGCGCGTTGGTCATCCCCTACGGCACAATGAGTGCGGTTGAGTTAAGTCTGACGGATATCATGGACAAGGTGGTGATGGACGACTGGGGGCAAGCGCACGGAATTTTCGGCAGCCTGCGCGCGCACGTGGACAGTGGCAAGCTGACGGCAGAAAGCCTTCATGCTGAGCTGGGGCAGATCGTGGCGGGGGTGAAGCCGGGCCGCGAAAGCGATGAGGAAACAATTCTGTTTTGGCATCGTGGATTGTCGCTGTCGGATATTGCGCTTGGCCATGCGATGCTGGTCAAGGCGCGTGGCTTGGGTATCGGGCAGCGGCTTCGCTTCGCATGATCCGGCTTGGACAGCGGATCAGCTTGGGCGGTTTTATTGCGGCACTCGGATCTCGGGAATTGGAAGTTCTGCCACAGGTGCGCGACCGTATCGTAGCGGCGCGAGAGATCGTGGATGCTGCGGCTCGGGGAACTGCGCCAGTCTATGGACTAAATACTGGGCTGGGTGCGAATTTGGGCCATCGGATCGCATCCACTGATATCGAAGCGTTTCAGCGCAAACTTGTTGAGGGCCGCGCGGTCGCTGTCGGGCCGCCCTTGGCAGAGCCCGCAGGGCGCGCCGTCTTGCTGGCGCGCCTGATCGGTGTCGCACAGGGTCATTCAGGAATGTCGCTGGCCATATTCGATCACCTTTGTGATGCGTGGACTCGGGGACTTGTGCCGGTGGTGCCGCGCTACGGTTCTATCGGGGCCGCGGATTTGACACAGAATGCAGTCTGGGCGCTGGCGCTTTTGGGTACGGGGCAGGTGCGTCTGGACGACGCGGTGTTGGAAGCGTCAGACGCCTTGGCGCGCGTCAATTTGAAGCCCCCGCCGCTTGCGTCCAAGGACGGTCTGGCGCTGATCAACCATGGCGGCTTGAGCGTCGCGCTTGCAGGCATTGCTTTGGCAGAAACACGCACGGCATTGCGAATGATGCGGGCTGCGGCGGTGCTTTCATTCCAGGGATATGGTGCAAACCCGGGCATTTTCGCGTCGGAAATTAACAATCTGCGCCACGCACCGGGCCAGACAGAATCAGCTGCGTGGTTCCTTGCCACCTTGGGCAATACTAAGGGTAGCAGGATACAGGATGCGCTGAGCTTCAGACAGCTCGCCCCGATGTTCGGCGCAGCGTCGGACGCTGTCTCGCGCGCGATACAAATTTGGGAGGATGAATTGAACGGTGCGAGTGACAACCCGGTCGTAATTGGTGTCAATGCCATGCAATCGACACCAAATTTTCATGCGCCGGCATTGATGCTGGCGCTAGAGCAGGTGAGCCTGGCGATGGCGATGTTAGGCCAGGGCGCCGTGATGCGGATGCAGAGGTTGATGGACCCTGACCTTACCGGCTTGCCGCGTTATCTTAGTGCGCATGGCGGTGCGAACGCCGGATTTGTGCCGATGCAAAAAACAGCGGCGGCGCTGTTGGCCGATATGCGTCGCCATGCGATGCCGGCGTCGTTCGACCCCGCTCCTGTTTCCGAGGGTGTAGAGGATATTGCCAGCCACACACCTTTGACCGCGCTGAAACTTGCCGAGCAGGCACAACCCGCACAGCTGCTTTCCGGCATGGAAGCACTGGTCGCCTGTCAGGCCATTGACCTGCGAGACAGTGTAAAGCCGCCACTGCACAATCTGATCCGCGCGCAAGTCAGATTCCAGGATGATGACCGGGCATTGGGTGCTGATATAGATACAGTTTGCATTGTTTTACGGGCATTTGCAGAGCAGGAGCCTGATGGAGGCGAGTAGGAGA
>Ga0115567_10004352_pt1 | contig 13827 bp, 17 predicted proteins | sample COGITO_mtgs_1204_2_FD_88679 | JGI IMG/M metagenome (GOLD analysis project Ga0115567, IMG submission 88679) | Pelagic marine microbial communities from North Sea - COGITO_mtgs_120412 | ecosystem: Environmental > Aquatic > Marine > Epipelagic | place: Germany:Helgoland, sampling site Kabeltonne...
CGTCCCAGGCCTCCCGCCGTGCCCCTGGCCGCGGGGCACGCCCGGTCCTGCCCCCCCCCCCCCCCCTCCCGTACTAAGTGGACACGTCTCGTCCCTCACCCCGTACCAAGTGGGCACGAGCGTCGCTATTGCTGACGCGGGCGGGGAGCACACGAGGCGAGGCCAGTCAACGGGCCGCCGATGTACGTGTGTGCGCGTTCCATGGCGATCACACGGCAGCCGGGGTGCTCGAGCGTTGTGAAACCATACGATCTGATTCGGTGCACGTCAGCTCGCAACCTCCCGCACGCTATGCAACCCGCCGTGCTTATCGCCGGCCGGGCCGGGCGCGCTCACTGCTGGCACTCGTACGGCTTGTTTGGCCGCCATGCGCTCTCAATGTCCATCACCGCGAGGGTCTTGCCCTGTGTCACGACGCGGCGCGGTCACGACGCAGGGCGCGTAACTTCAAGCACCCCCTCCACCCACGGCAGAGCCTGGCCGCACCCGCAGGCACAGTACAGAGGGGTGCTCGCGCCCGACCTGGAAATTGAGTGCGACGGTCTTGCCCGCGACGAGGTCAGCGCGGTTCGTGTCCAGCACGACCGGAAGACCAAACAGCACGTTGGATCCCGGCAGGCGCATGTCCTTGAGGACCGCACTCCTGATAGTGGTCCAGTCAGGAGAAGTACTCGGCTGCAGTGCAGACCGGACCAAACGTCGCAACATTACACAAATTATGCAGATGCCTTCTTCGCCCGTTCTCTCTTTCAAAGGGCGGGCTGCTTCAGCTACCAGGCGTCCTCGTTCATGAAGCCCTCAAGCGGGGAGAAGGCGCCCGTGCACAGAAGCTCAACATCGCAGGCCTGTCGCTCCGACAACTCAATGGGATCGACATTGCAGCGTGCGAGGGCTTTAGACTTTTCGCCTTCGTCCTTGACCATCTTGTCAACCAGCTTGCCGCCGTGAAAGCCTGCACGGATTGAGGACATTGCACGCATGCCAGACCCAAAGCAGGAAAAGGCGCCTCCATTAGCACGCGGCAGCACTGCCATAGAGCGAGTCAATGTACGAGAGAATGCGATCCGGCTGAGGCTTCGCGCAAACATCGGTGCCCGCGCCGCCATCGCAGGTCAAATACGCGTGCTGGAGATGGTCGTACGGTGGTGACCTCATCGTTCCGAATTCCGAAAATTCGGAATTTCCGAATTTTCGAAATGACCTCTTGAGTCAACAGGATTTCAAAAGTCAATCATCGAATCCTATCATCAAGGGGCAGCGATGGCAGCACGGCTTCGCTTCGCTCCGCTTCTCGCTGCCCTCGTGATGGCGATGGGCCTGATCCTTCTAGTAGGCAGGGACAAGTTGCGGCCCATTTCGCTCTGTATCGGCGGGTGGGTGTCCTATCTCCCCGTGCATTCATTTGAAGCCCCGCATCAAACGCTGGTCGCTTTTGCAGGTGCCACACTCATGGACCGCCGGTGCCTCTTGCCGGGCCTGAGCCAAAGATCTGGCATGCCAAGAAAGCCTCAGTGTACCGCAATGCCGCGCGACTTGCGCGCACACAGCAAATGGCCCAAGAATACGAATTCAACCAGGTGCGCCGAAAGGTTCTCCGCGGTCTTCATTAGCCAGCGAGGACATCGCGCGCGAACCGCAATCTTACGGACTGTCACGTGTTTCTCTCAGGTTGTCCAACCAGGAGAGCACTCGATCGGGCGACCCTTCAAGGAATACGTGCCATCGCAGGTCCCCGCCAACCCCCTCCGCTCGCTGTGCCGCCTCCATGGATGCTTCCGAGCACCCCTCTCGATAGAAGCGCTTTCTCACACAAAAACGAAGCGAAATCGTGCGCGTGGCGACCGCAATAGCCACGTTCGGGGATTCCGGCGCGATCGCACCTGCCGACGTGCTGCTCTTGACCGTCTGGAGCCGCATCGGCAGTCTGTGATGGGGGTGGACTATGTCGACCAGCCGTTCAGCTCCACGATCGCGTCTGTGCCTGTGCAAAATCCCTCGCGGAATTGGGCAAGCCTCAACGCGCTAAAGCCGGACCCTTGAAGGATCGTTGCGGGCGAGCACATTTCGAGGAGCGTGTGTGGCTGACCTGTGAAGAGAGTAAATTTGTAGCATGGGCCTGCTCGCACGATGATTTTCTTCTGAAGAGGATCCCATCTTCTGCATCTCATGAGATGCGGCAGCCACGCCTAGAACTTGCCTGGCACCTGCAACAGCGACCAGCGTTTGGTGCGGGGCTTGTCGACCCATATCAAATGAATGCACGGGGAGATAGGACACTCACCCGCAAGACATCGTTCCTCCTGAGGCGGGCCCGGGATCGGGGTACAGAGAGAAATGCACCGCTGGGGCTTCCCTGCAGTGCCGCGATGATTTGGTCGATGGGCTTCCCTGCTTGCGTACGGTGCCGGTAAGGAGCGCAGCGACGGCGGTTTCGCCAAAACGAGATGCGACGAGAACGCGTTTTCGCGGTGCTCACGGCTGTACTGCTGGCCTGTATGTTTTTAGCCTCTGATTCTGGTGCAATCGGGCACGCAGCGAGGACCGGGCATGATGTTGGCTGCCCCAACATTCCGGAAATGAGTTCAGCAGAGCACGTCCTTGCCCATCCACAGGCTACTGTGCACGCGCACACGTTGCGACTTCGCGGCGGTCAAGCGGATGTGGACTCGCTCCTGCAGGAACTGATGAAACTTCCTGAAAGTCGGGAAGAGCAGTCCTCGGAAGATGGGAGTGCAGAGGATCAGCCTGGCGCTGAGAGTCGAGAAATACCGGATCCGGAGGAGTATTTGCGTGCAGGGATCTTGGAAGAAGATGAGCTTTCACCAGATTCGATCACCAGCACCATGCAGTTTCACGGAATGCGGGAGAAGGGCAGGCGCTTTCTGAACAAGAACACCCTACAAGCCCTCCTCGATTTCGCAGATATGCCGCGATGCGATCGAGCAATGGAAATTTTCGTCCACCGCTTTCCCCTCGCGGCGCTAATTGACGTGATAAACGGAACAACGAGCCTTGGGCCTGTTGAACCGGTCGGGTGTCAGGCCATTGCAGCGCGTTGTCTTCGCAAGTACCTGTGTGATCCGAGCGACTTATTCGCAAGGAAGCCTACAACAGAAGGCATAAGAAAAGTCCTTGAAACACAAAATGTGACTGCGGGTAGCGTTTGCAAGGTGATTGGGCGCGTTGTCGCTGCTGAAGGTGCGGCAGAAAGCCAGACTCCCAGAGCAGTCCTCCGTTCGGGCATGTGCTGGGAAAGCACACTTCCTCTGACGAGTGCGCGATGTTGTCTTTTCCCCAGACGAACGCTCACAACTGAAGACGCATCTACTTGAGACAGCTGCACTGTTCACAGATGAAGAAGGGGCGTCAATGCTCGAGCAGGTTAGCGTCGGAGAATAGCCAGATGCCTTCCCGTTGCAAAGCATCACCCCCTGTGATTACCGCAGGCTGGGGTGCCCGCCGCCGCAGTGCGCTGCCTCTGGGACGGCGAACTTCCTCTAGTTGAAGCTGCGTGGGAGATGACCAGATCCCTCGCGACCACATCTACGACAGGCAAGCATGGCGAGTCTGCGCGCGGTCGAACACCGCTGCTTGCGCGCGCCGGCCCGGCTGACGGGCCCTCCGCAGGCTTGACCGCGCTGCTCTCCAGCGACGCACTCGCCGCTCTGATCGAGGGTTTGAACGATCCAGCGGTGCAACGCAGAGCTCTGGCATAAGGGGGGGGGGAAGGGGGGGGGGGGAGCAGAGCAAAGGAGCGGCAGAAAGGGCGCCAGAGAAGCCTCCGCAGGGTCCTGTCCAGCATGGGCGCTGGACCGAAGCACAGCCCTGCCCCGCGCGATGCTGCGCCTTGCTGACACTACACGCCGGGCGTGGTGCGTCCAGCCGGAGGTGCGCTTGAGGGTACTCGAGCTGCTCACTCGCGTCGTGGCGGGCAGCGGGGAGGAGGCGGAGGCGCGACAGGCGCTTGAACCGCTGGGGGTTCGCGAAGCTGTCAGCCCCCGCCCAGCGCCTGGCGTGTGCGTCGCGCGTGTTGGTCCAGGTGCGTTATTGCCTTGGTGGAGGGGCCGCAGGTTGTAGAGAACGTGCACTCCGAAGACGAGTTGGTTGCCCTCAACGCCCTGGAACTTGCTGAGATGCTGCCGCTCGAAATGCTCCCGGTGGACTCCCGCGCGCACCGCACGGCCCCGAAGCCCCACGCAGGACCTCACGAGGCGCCGCGTTGCAAGGGGTCGCTTTTGAGGTGGCCCCTGTCTCTGTTCTGAGCAGATCGAGGACATCCTGCGAACCATGGCTGCGGCCAGCGCCGAGTGGGAACAGCGCGCTGCCAACAACCAGGTCCAGCGATCGAGAGACCCGCGCACACCGCACCTCATCCATGTCTGCTGCCAACGCAGGCGCGTCCGACCCGTGTGCTCCCTTTCGCAGGGACTCTCACACTCTTCACTGCTGCACGAGCGCCGCATCATCGCTGTATGTCGTCGCTTGGCAGCCCTCTCTACTGAGCCGCCCGAGGCGCTCCTGGCGCTCCTCGACGAGCATTTTGCGTCGCTGCTGCAGCGCTCGCAAAGCGCGCCGCGCGCTCTTGCGCTTGGGGCATTTGCCGTGCTCGCGCACAACGAGCGAGGCATGCGACGCGCGTCGGAGCTGCCCGTCTTTGCCAAGATGCTCCATGCCATCGCGCCCGCTGCTGCAAGGTGCGCAGAGCCACGGCGCTGTCACCCAGCCCGCACCCGGCCGAGACGCGGACACTTATCTGCGTCCCTCTGTGGGCAGTGCGACGGAAAGTCTCAGCATCGCTGCTTTGTCGCTCACGGCCGTTCTTCTCCGCTCGCTTGCGCCCACGTCACTCGGGCCCGCTGCCAGCGGACTCATCGCTGGCGGCGCTGAGACCGACGCCGCGGCGGACGGCGCAGCAGATGCGCCCTGCGGTCACGGACTCGCAGGACCTCCGGCGTGGCTCAAGCTGTTGATGAACAGTATTGCCAAGCGCACCGCTCGGCTGTGCGCCGTGCCCTTCAAGCAGCAGCGCCTTGCGGCGCTGCGCACAGCGGAGGCGATGGCATCGCACGCGAGTGGCGCGGCGCTGCTGCTTGCAGACTCGGACTTTGTGCAGAACCTCCTCGCGGGCAGAGAGCCCGGCCGGCTGTGGGTCTCTGAGGACGAAGCCGACGCCCTGCGCGCCAAGCATCGGTGTGTCCCACGGATTCCGCCACGCGCAGCGAGCGTGACCACACTCACCGCGCTGCCCCGGAGCAGGGTCGCCACGGCGCTTCTGCAGCACCCGGGCATCGAAAGCACGCTCTCCCCGGCGCCGCTCAAGTATCTCAGGGCGATGGTTTCCGAGGGCCCGTTGGCCCCCGGCCCGGCGCCGGCCTCGCTGCGCCGCGACGGCGCCCGCCCGCCCGCGGTACCGCAGGTTGCGACGCGATACGCGACCGAGACCCGGACAGGCTTCGCGGGGTGAGCCGCACGGGGAGCGATCACGCGCTGCATACAGCGCCGGGTGCGCCGCGATCGCGTGCAATGCACTCCTCGCCAGAAAGCAGCGCGGCGCGCCGCCCTAGGCAAACGGGTCCAGACGCGCGCCGCTTCTGCGCGCCGCCGCGACGCGCGCGGCCAGCTGCTCGTCCGGCATGGCGAAGAGAGCGGCCAGGAGCTCCACCGCGCGGTGCACCTGCGGGGAGGACCAGGAAGAAGTTTTCCCTTTTTGAATTTAAAAAGTCGCCTCACGATATCGAAAAAAGGGTGTCAGGCGGGCAGAGGGGCGCCGGTTCATGCCCAGGGGCAGGCGCGCGTCGGGCTGCTTCCAGGGCCGAGGAGGGGCAGTGCCTCGGCAAAGGTGTTGTACAGCGGGCACGGCGCCAAACGAATCACGTCTGGTTCGCGCATGTCTGCCATCGCACGGCCGCGGGGCCATCACACGGCAGCCACCCAGCCACGCCGCGAAACCGAGCGCGCCGCAGCCGCCGCAGCCGCCGCCGCTGGGGACTGGGGGGCGCGGTACCGCACACCACGCCGGCGCACTGTAAAGCTTCGAATACCTGCCGGATGGGACGGTCCAGCACGACAGACACCTGCGCGCGCCCCGCGCCGAGGCCCGCTGTTGGCGCGCCGCCCGGGTGCACAGCCTTGCGCGCGCACCAGCACGGGGGAGAACCTGCGCGCCGCGGCGCGCGGGCTCGGTCGGGGTGATGCTCTTGACGCCGCCGGGCACGCGCCGCGCGAGGAGCAGTAGGAGGTATCCGGTGAGCAGCTCCGACTTGGCACGGAGCGCAGGCATTCCGACCTCGTCGAAGATCTCGAGGGACGCGAGGAGCGCCACGCACTGCAGCACCGGCGGGTTGCTCAGCTGAAACCCCTTCGCGCCCGCCTCTGGCCGGAACGGCCGCGTCATGTCGAAGCGCGTCGCCTCGTCGTGCCCCCACCACCCAGCGAAGCGCGGCAGCGCGGGGTCCGCGCCGTGCCGCTCGTGCACGAAGAACCCAGCGACACCGCCCGGGCCTGCATTCAGGTACTTGTATGTGCACCAGCACGCAAAGTCCACGCCCCAGTCGTGGAGTCGCAGCTCCGCGTTGCCGACAGCGTGAGCCAGGTCGAACCCGGCGACCGCGCCGACGCGCTGCGACGCCGCCACGATTCCCTGGATGTCAAAGAGCTGGCCGGTGTAGTACTGCACGCCCGGGAAGAAGACCAAGGCGACCTCCTCACCCTCCCGATCGATCGCCGCAACGATGTCCTGCCGCGCCCGGAGCGCGCCGCCGTGTCACCCCGCCCCGTGAGGGCGACCTGGCTGGGTTGGCATGCGGCGCAACCTCGTCGCGTAGAGTGTGCTCCCCATCGCGCGGCGCGAGCAGAACGATGGCATCGTCTGGATCCAGGCCGTGGAAGCGCACCTGCAAACGTTGCCGTTTTCAGAGGTGGCTGCCGAATGAGGGGCCCATGGGAGGGGCCCCGCTTTCATGCCCTTACCTGCGACTCGACGATGTAGCGATCGGAAGGAAAAGCCTTGGACTCCATCAGAATCTTGCGGCGTTTCCCGGAAGGGCGGAAGAAGGGAACAAACATGAGGTGGATGTTCGCGGAGAGCCCGTTGGAAACAGAGACCTCGGAACAGAGGGCACCGACGACTCGCGATGCAGGAGGCTGCATGAGATCGTCGATCTTTGCCCAGTGCCGCCCCTGACCTTCAAAATGACCACGGACCCCTGATCGCGCCCAGCGGTCCATCTCCTCCAGCACATAAGTGCGGGCGCGCCGCGGCTGAACGCCGAGCGAGTTGCCACAGAGATAGATGCACTCGGGCGACTCGGGGTCCTCAGGGTCAATCAGCGGATAGTGAAACAACGCCCGGCGCCCAGCTGTGTCTTCGTCGTCTGCTCGGTGCCGTATCAGACGCGTTAGATGGGCCTGGCCCACCGCATCACCTGGACGGATTGCACCCAGCCCCCGAAACCTCGCTGGCCATAGGATCCACTCTGGTGCTCATGGAAGCTGGCGGCAGGCAGCGACAGCTGGACCACCTGGGCGCAGGGTCATCACCTAGAGCGTCCGCGAAAGCCGCATCTGTGGGGTCTAAACCGCGAGCTTGCGCGTCTCTCTCGATTCGCTCCTCCATCTTGATGGATCCAACTCCTCGAAAGTTTACTTGTTTATTTATTCCGAACATTACACCCCCTTTTTGTGTTGTCTGACCGGTCAAGGAGTGCGAAAAGCCACCCAGCCATGGCTCGCGGCATCGCCACTGGGATTGGCGTGCTGGCTGTGGGGGTGTGCCTGCTGGCACTTTCCGGCATGCAGACGCTTCCAGAGGAGGTGGTGTTGTACACTGCACCCCACTCCGAGGTGGCGCCGTTCCAGCGGGTGTGGAATCCGGACACCAACAACGACTACACGGACGATCCATTCGCCTCCGACGCCGAGGACGACGCCGCGCCGGTGAAAGATGAGCTATGCGGCAACAATGGAGATGACTGTCCGGAGCTTCCTGCATTCAACGGCGAGGACTACTTCGACGACACTCCCATCGGCTGCTGCTATGACAAGGCGCAGCAGGCGACGTGGGAGAAGTGGGTAGCGCTCAAGAATCGGGTGTCACGCCTCGAGGGCACCGTGCGCTACCTGCGCTCGATCAAGCAGGATGTTACACTGAAGTATAGGCTGTCGAAAAGCATCCTTGGACCGCCCGGCCCAGCCGGCCCAGCCGGCCCCCAGGGCCCGATGGGCCCGCAGGTCACACCCGCCCTCCTCCAGAAAGCACGCCTCTCCGCGCCCGCCGTCTGCGGCTGCCAGCGTTGTGTAGTCCGTGCAGCTCTCACCAGCGGCGCATTCACCGACGTACTGGCGTGGCGTGGTTTTGGAGGGTTGCGCTCTGAGAAAATTGCAGGGCACTGAAAAGCAGCGCCCCGTGACCTTGGCAGGGCCCGCCCGGTGCGAAGGGCATCTTCGGCCCCGAGGGCCTCAGGGGTATCATTGGTGAGAAGGGTCCCGATGGTCCGCAGGGTCCACAGGGCATGGCACGCTGCCCTACAGCTGGGACGGCCAACATGCGTCTAGCAGCCTGCACAACGACGGCGTGTGCCGTCGAGGTCAGGCACGCCGGCGAATGGGGCACCGTGTGCGCGGATGGGAACACCCAACAGATGGCTGACATGGTTTGCTTGGAGCTTGGGTTCCCGAGTGCGAAGTCGTTGTCACGAGTCCAGCAGCCTGCTGCGATATCTCGGACTTGGCTGGACGAAGTTTCGTGCACTGGCAATGAGGGCTCCATTTCCATGTGCGAAAATTCTGGCTGGGGAAACGTACGTTGCAACGAACGCATGGCTTTGTGCTGTGACGGAGAGAAGGGGCAGCCGCTCGCTCTGGAGGCATGTCCTGCGGGCTCGTTTCTTCCTCACCCGTACAACGGTGATTCGTGCTACTCGACAGCGATGGAACCGCGCTCGTACCCTGAAGCTGAAGCGTACTGCAAGTCGTGGGGCGGCGACGTGTTCAGCTTTTCGTCAAACTCCGAATTCAACATCGCAAGGGAAGTTATGGGAGCCAACACTAAGTTCTGGGTTGGGCTGCAGCGACGCCGGAGCTCCTGGCTCTTCCTGGATGGGGCGAGTCCCACATTCGCCACGTCGCGCTGGGGCCCGGGCAAGCCGACGGCTAACGGGCACGACATGTGTGCAGCAGCGTACCCGAAATCGTACAACCAGAACAACTACCTGACCGATGAGGGGTGCAACGAAGTCCTCCCCTTCATGTGCAAGCGCTATGCGCCCGGCAAGGCGCCGCCGGCGCCCGAGATTCCGAAGGCCACCTCGGTCGCCGCGATGCTCGAGGATGGCGACACAGTGGGGCAGTGCCCCTCGAGCGCGCTCACGGTGGGCCTGTACGACGGCTGGACTTTTGAAACAAACTATGACTATGCGATGCTTGGGGTCGGCGACTATCCTTACCTAAGCAAGGAGCACTGCGATAACGACAAAGACCTCTGCATCGTCGAGCCGTGCGGGATTAAGCCGAACACGATTTCGTCCGTGAAGGTACCCGCGGGGCTTGCGGTCACCCTTTACGACAGACCGAACTACCAGGGCGAGTCGGTGACATATTATGGCCCGCGCGATCTGGCCCGTCCCCTTCCGGCAGATTCCGGCGCCTTCAGTGACAAGGCCGAGTCTGTCAGGGTGTTCCACGCTCCCATGTCGCATTGGACAATGCGCGTATACAAGTCGACGTACAGTCTGGACGCCATGCCTTCAGTTGGCCTGCTGGATCCCGTTGGTGCGTTTACGACCCCATGGATTTGGTTCACGGACCAGAACGAGATGAAGGACAAGGTGGCCGACTTGCCCAACACCAACTTCGCGATGGTCTTCACTGGAAACTTGAAGATAGAAAAGCCTGGGCGGTACACCTTTTGCACCAGGTCCGACGATGGTTCTCGCGGGTGATGCCCCCTCTCCACGTGCCCTCTGCTTGCTCGCGCACTTGAGCATGGCGACTCTTCCAACGTTCCGTTCGTTTTCCTCGAACGCAGCCTTGTCTGATTTCGCGGTCCTTGCAACCAGGTTCGTTGACGGGAAAATGGTCGTCGACAACGGCGGGTTGCACGGGGCGGAGGAGCGCTGCGGTATCGAAGAACTTGAGCCCGGTGTGCACAAAATGTACGTGGACTTCTTTGACAAAGACTGGGGCGCAACAATGGAAATGTCGTACGCTGGGCCCGACACAGGAAACGTCAAGGTGCCCGTTCCGTCCGTCAGCGCACAGGGCCCGCAGCCCAAGAACGCAAGCCGCTGGGGAATGCGTGTCTTTGAGTCGGACTCGGATGTGACTGAAAACTACGATCTCTCATTGATGCGACTTGTTGGGACTGCCATGACGCCGGTCGTGGACTTCGACCGCCTCACAGACCTCCAGGCGTTCGTACCAGCCACACCCCAAAACAAGTACGCGGTGCAGTTCTACGGGTCCGTGGACATTGAAATGGCGGGTACGTACACATTCTGTCTCGAAAGCAAGGATGGCTCGCGCATTTACATTGGCGACAACAGTCAGCCGACCGTGGAAAACTGGGGTGAGCACAACAGCAAGACGAAGTGCGGAATGGTGCAGCTCTCGGCGGGCAGGCACAAGACTCGCATCGATTACTATTGCAACCAGAACGCACCAGAAATCAAGGCCACTTACGCAGGCCCCCAGACCGGCGGTTCTAAGATGCGTCTGCATTCAGACGACCCCGCAATGCCCCCGATCGGGGCGCCTTCCAGATGGCTTATGCGCGTGTGGGGTGCTGTGAATGATGAACCGATTACCGACCAGCCGCAAGATATGGCGTTCATGGTGTACAAGGGTGAGAGCGTGCTTCCCGCTGCTGACATCTACAGTGCTGCCGTGATCAAGGAGTACGTTCCTGCGGCGCCCACGAATTACTTCAATGCCATTTTCTATGGCAAGAAGACGATCAAGGAGGCAGGCACTTACAGATTTTGCCTCAAGTCCTACGGGATGGCGCACCTGTACGTTGACGACAAAGCAGTCGTCAGTGACGGCGAAACATATCACGGCGTCAACGTGAAGTGTGGCACGCTGTTCCTCACTGCTGGCGCGCACAATGTTAATGTCGACTGGTTCCGGAGGAATCATGGAAACGACCTGCATCTTACTTGGTCAGGAGCGGACACCGGAGGTAACGCCTTCGTGATGGGCTCGGAATTGCGCAAAAACGTACCCTTGCCGGGTGCCTCGACTTGGATTGTGCGCGCATTCTCGGGCCTTCTTGATCTCAGAGATGTGCCGCTCGACATGAAGGAAAATGACAAGTTCCGCGGCGAAGCAACCCTTCAAATGATTGATTTTGACAACAAGAATGAGTTTGAAAGTGCCTTTCCCGGGCTTGAGGGACAGACGAAATTCTCGGTCTCAGCACATGGGAAACGCACCGTCATCAGTGGCGGCGTGTACAAATTCTGCACCAAATCGGACAGGGGCGACTACCTCTTTGTGGACGGTGAGCTCGTAGTCGACAACGGTGGCTGGCATGGCCTCAGGACGAAGTGTGGCACGAAACAGCTGGCCCCTGGCAGCCATGACTTCGTTGGCCACTACTACAGCAACCAGGGGACTGCGAGGTACGAGATATCATGGGAGGGGCCCGATACTGGGAACAACGAGATGAAGCTCGGCTCTGATGCCATGCCCTCCGATCTGCCGGCAACGGTACGCAGTGCTCCCGGCCCAGGGCGATTTCGTTTTCTTTCCTTATCTCGAGATCCAGCGTCGTTCGGCAAATGGCTCCCTGAACAAGCGTGCCGCTGCGTAAACCCGAAATGTCGTTAATTCTGTGTGCATGACTCTGAACGTCCTCCGTCAGATTACTCACAACGAGTGGGTCATCAAAGAGTGGGAGTATAACACATATCATCAGCCAAAGTGAGTCGGCTTCCTCTACTATGTTTGCGTGGTTGATCACTGACCGCCCCGGATTTCCCGGCATGCTGCTGTTGAAGGAATCTCCAGCTGCTAACCATCCATGCCCTTGCAGCGAAATGCCAAAGAAGAAAGACCTTCGGGGGAGCAAATACGTGTTCAAGGGCACCTTCAATGCACCAGTCATCAACTTTAGGGACAACAACGACCTCAAGTTGTATGCCAGCGACGACGCAAAATCCACCGATCTGTACATGGAGATGAGAGGTTTCTTGCCAGCTGCGTGCGCATTTTTGATTGTGGGTTCTACCGGACTTCAACCTCGCTGACGATGTCAGATGATGTCTCTGGCTTGCGTTGTGTTTGTTTGAGAATCCCTTACGCCCGCAGGTAATGTCAACATCGCCAAGGCCGGGCAGTACGAGTTCTGCGTGGATGCGCGGGACGGCATTTTGATGTTTTTCGGGGACGAGGAGGTTTTTGATGATGACAGTCATCACGTTAGGCGTGAAAAATGCTTTGTCAAGGATCTTCCCGTTGGTCAACTGGCCACTCTCATCAAGTACAGGCTAAGGTACAACTATGAGACGTATTTGGTCATCACCAAGAAGGGGCCCGATACTCAAGACAAGCCGCAGTACCTCATGGCTTACCCGCCCGCATCCTCGGGAGGCGGCAACGACAAGGGCGGCGACAACGAGGGCGGCGGCAAGTTCAAGCTCCCGGCTCCCACAGTCGTACCCTCGGGGAAAAAGTGAGGAGGAGGTAGGGTTGGGGCGGTGCCGGGGATTATTTTTATCGCACGATACAGCTCCCGCATAGCTGAAATCAACTTTTGCTAGTTATCGCGATCGTAGATGAGTGCAGCTTTTGCACATGAGAGCTCACAGGCCTCTCTGCTGGCACGAGAGTGGCTTGATTTCGCCGTGGCACTATGATACGTCTCAAACGCGGAAACAAGTTCCATCGGCCAATTCGCTCTACAGGGAAGGGGGGTTCACTCGTACTTCAACGCGCGCATTGAGACAAGTTGCTTCACTTTGTCATGCCTCGCCTTGTCGCTGCTCAGTCAGTCCCTCCTCTCCTACCTCGCCCGCACTCGCACCGACCGAAGGAGAAGAAGTGCATACCTCGGGAGGCAGTCCGCCATCGTTGCCAGCAAGTAGCTCCCTAATATATCGCGTCGATGCGCCAACCTACGCAGCGCCGCGCGGCGTTTCAGGCCACACCGCACGCCTCAGGGCTGTGGAGGGAGGGAGGGAGAGAGGGAGGGAGAGAGGGAGGGAGAGAGGGAGAGAGAGAGAGAGAGAGAGAGAGAGATTTAGATAATCCTGTGCAAGAAGGGCTAACTGATGCTTCTCGTTGGTCCAACGAGAAGCACCAAAGAGTCAAGGGGAAAGGAGAGTATCGCACCGAAGCTGCTGCAGTGAAGAAGGTCTCTTCGCCTACGCGCTCACCAGCACGGGAAAGAACAGCGTGGCACTGTTCCAGGCTAGCACCGAGAAGCGAAGGGGCGAGTTGTACACATAGACCTGACCATGATCGCGCTCAGCGTCGGAGGCGCCAACGGCACCAGGGTCTAAGGGCGGGAACGCGTGAGGGCGGCGCGGCCGCAGCGCCACGTGCGTTCTGCGTCGAGGCCCCGGGGTTCCGGGAACACAACGCGCATGCAGGTTCACAATGAGTGGCGCTTGCCGCCCCAAAAAATGGGCGGGTGGTTCGAGCAGCTAGGTTCTATCATCTGAGACACTGGCCACACACAACACAGACAGACACAGGCACAGGCACGGGCAGACACACAGAGGGAGGGACAGAGACAGAGACACGCACACGGAGAGAGGGAGAGAGAGAGAGAGAGAGAGAGAGAGAGAGAGAGAGAGAGAGAGAGAGAGAGAGAGAGAGAGAAGGATA